>ERZ1026776.223-NODE-223-length-43176-cov-23.031354_pt1 | contig 43176 bp, 11 predicted proteins | sample MGYA00380125_ERZ1026776 | MGnify/ENA primary metagenome ERZ1026776 (study PRJEB33269, sample SAMEA4719761) | human gut metagenome | biome: human-associated habitat; feature: organic feature; material: feces | place: Cameroon | collected 2013-10 ...
TGCTTGCGCTGCCGCTCCACTCATAGTTGCCTGCATCGTTCGTTACTTTGCTGCCACTTACGCCATCAATTGCGCCATCGCCGGTAACTGTTACCTTAACATCGCCAGCATTGTAGCTGTCGCCGTTTACCAAACCAGTGATGCCGCTTGCGCTGTAGCTACCACCAGTAATTGCTGCATCGCCATAGGTGCGTACTACATCGTTCAGACCAACATTCAACGTTGCTTTCTCTACTACAGACTTACCATTTGCGGTTACTACCAAATTGTAGTTCTTATTCAAGCCTGCATTATTAGCTGTTACAGTACCGCTCCAAGTATAGTCGCCTGCATCGTTCGTTACCTTGCTGCCGCTTACACCGTCAATTGCGCCATCGCCGGTAACTGTTACCTTAACATCGCCAGCATTGTAGCTGTCGCCGTTTACCAGACCAGTAACACCGCTTGCGCTGTAACCGCCGCTGGTAATTGCTGCATTACCATAAGTGCGTACTACATCGTTCAAGCCAACATTCAGCATTGCCTTTTCAACCGTAGACTTACCATTTGCAGCTACTACAAGCTTATAGTTTTTGTCCAACCCAGCATTATCTGTTGTCAAAGTACCGTTCCAGCTATAATCACCAGCATCGTTTGTTAGCTTGCCAGTGCTTACGCCGTCAACTGCGCCATCGCCAGTAACTGTTACCTTAACATCGCTTGCATTATAGCTGTCGCCGTTTACTAGTCCGGTGATACCGCTTGCGCTGTAACCGCCGCTAGTAATCGCTGCATTACCATAGGTACGTACTACGTCGTTCAGGCCAACATTCAGCGTTGCCTTTTCTACTTTAGACTTGCCATTTGCAGTTACTACAAGATTATAGTTTTTGTCCAAGCCTGCATTATCTGTTGTCAAAGTACCGCTCCAGTTGTAATCGCCAGCATCGTTGGTTACCTTGCCAGTGCTTGCGCCTGTCAGTGCGCCATCGCCAGTAACTGTTACCTTAACATCGCCGGCTTTATAGCTGTCGCCGTTTACCAGACCAGTGATATTGCCTGCGCTGTAACCGCCGCTGGTAATCGCTGCATTGCCATAGGTGCGGTATACGTCGTTCAGGCCAACACTCAGCGTTGCCTTTTCAACCGTGGACTTACCATTGCCATTCACTACCAAATCGTAGTTCTTATTCAAGCCTGCATTTGTAGTGCTTGCACTGCCTGTCCACTCATAGTTACCTGCATCATTCGTTACCCTGTCGCCTGTTACGCCAGCAATTGCGCCGTCACTTGTCTTGTTTACTGTGATTGCGCTTGCGTCATAGCTATCACCATTTACCAGACCAGTGATGTTGCCTGCGCTGTAACCGCCGCTAGTAATCGCTGCATTACCATAGGTACGTACTACGTCGTTCAGGCCAACATTCAGCGTTGCCTTTTCTACTTTAGACTTGCCATTTGCAGTTACTACAAGATTATAGTTTTTGTCCAAGCCTGCATTATCTGTTGTCAAAGTACCGCTCCAGTTGTAATCGCCAGCATCGTTGGTTACCTTGCCAGTGCTTGCGCCTGTCAGTGCGCCATCGCCAGTAACTGTTACCTTAACATCGCCGGCTTTATAGCTGTCGCCGTTTACCAGGCCTTCGATACCGCTTGCACTGTAGCTACCACTGGTAATTGCTGCATTACCATAGGTGCGTACTACGTCATTCAAGCTTACCTGCAAGGTTGCCTGTTTAACCACGGAAGCACCATCATCAACAACCAGCTTGTAGTTTTGCTGAAGCCTATCGTTCGCTGCAACTACATTGGCGTTCCACTTATAAGTATCACCAGCATCATTGGTTACCTTGCCTGTGCTATTGCCTGTCAGCGCGCCATCGCCGGTAACCGTTATCTTAACATTGCCGGCACCATAATTATCGCCGTTGACATTACCAGTCAATCCGTTAACGCCGTATGCTGTACCATTAATCAGCGCTGTATTACCATAGGTGCGCTCAACATCGTTCAGCTTAACATGCATTGTTGCCTGGTCAACGGTAATGCTGCCTGTAGCGTCATTAACAAGCTCATAGTTGCCTAACTTATTTGCATCGCCGGTAAGTGCTGCATGATCAATCTTCAAGCTGTTATCATATGTGCCAGCATCCGCAGTGTCGCGCTCTCCCTTATTAGTCGCATAGCTGCTGCCATCCTTCACATTAACGACGGCACCATCAGCCAGCTTGACATCATCACCATAAACAATAGCATTTGCCAAATTCTTAATGCTTACCACGCCATTGATATGGTTATTAATAGCATCACTGCTACCGTAGGTCAGATTAACATTAATATTATTCAGGTAAACCTTGCGCGCTAAAACATTAGATTTGCCATGAACTGTCGTTGTTGTGCTGCTTTCGCCATTATTTATGAATTCATAATTACCTGTAAGGCTATCATCAAGCTTAACACCTGCCTGCCACTCATAGGTTCCCTTATTCTTAGTACGCTTTTCATCCCCAACAGTAATAATACCTGTATCCTTGCTTTTTTGGATTGTATCCTGCGAATCATTGATAGTAACCTTGCCATCCAGCTCTGCCTTCATAGCGTCATTGAAGCTGTCAAACTTATCAATGCTCAGCGCATAGTCACTGTCTTTCCGCAAATCGCCATACGTTCTGTTAACAGTATTACCGGTAACATTCAGCACCTTTTTGGTAACAGTAATATCACCCACGGTAAAGTCATAGCCCAAATTGTTGGGGCCTGCGTCGCCACCGCTGGCAATCTGTCCGGACCACAGCCAGCTGCTGTAATCACCGACGTTCTTCAGAGCTTCGCCCTGCAGCAGGCTGTTGTTGTTCTTATAAGCTGCAAAAGCATCGTTGACCGCATCATTTGTAGTAAGCTTGCCGTTTTCAATCCAGCCGGGGATATCAAGATGATTTGTCGCATCGTAAACCCAACCTTTTTGCAGGTCATCTGCTACCGTAACCTTGGTCAGGAACACCTTCAGCAGTGGGTTAGTGCGTTTATCGTAAAGCTTCCAGGTTGTATCCTTTTTATCAAAAGTATAGCTGTCCAGCTTCTTGGCATCCTCGCCGTTTTCTTTCAGCGTTCCGTCTTTCTTAATGATATAGCTGTTAGTGACAGTGCCGCCACCGTTTACGTTGGTGCTGCCATTTGCTGCATAGCCATAAATATTGCTTACCTGGCCTGCATTGCTGCCCACAATGTTTGCTACATTGCTATTGCCTGCTACCGCAGTAGTGCTATAAGCGTTGGTCAGTTGGCCTCCAGCCGTATTACTGCCAACGATACCGCCGACATTGCTAGCGCCGCTGATTGCACCGCCATCGGTATAAGTATAATTATAAAGCTTTCTGCCATTAGCATCAGTTGCGCCTGTTTCGGTCTTGGTTACTGTTACTACGCTGTTGAACACCTGGTCCAGCGTGCCGCTGTTAGTACCGGCAATGCCGCCAACGTTGCTGCTTTGTCCTGCATCGACCACACCGGTGTTATAGCCTGCCGTCAGCGTGCCGCTGTTATTACCAAGCAGACCGCCGATGTTTTCTCCTGCAAACGCTGTAATAGTACCGTTTGTTGCATTATAGGAGCCTGCCTGAATCGTACCATTGTTATAAATCTGGTATTTGTAATAATTGTCGTGATCATCGCGACCACCGGTGATAATACCATGGTTAATACCAATGATGCCACCGACATTTGCTACACCGCTGACATTACCATTTACTCTGTTCATCAGAGAGGAATGGCTGATATTCGCGCCAGTGTCATCTGCCTTATAGCCATTTACACCGATAATACCGCCAGTACCGTTTTCCTCCCTGGTACCGTCAGCAGAAGCATTGCCATGCACTTCGCCCTCATTTTTCATGATGGCGTAGGTAATATCCGCATTGTTTTCACCAATGATGCCGCCAGCACCACCAGCTGTAGCAATAACGGTACCGGAGTTGACAATACCTACGCTTTGTGTGGCAGTACCGGTAATGGCCACTTCATTTTTGCCGATGACGCCGCCGACATAGTTCTTGCCGATAACAAAGCCTGCATTGCCTATGCCCAAAAGCTGCCCCACTTTTTTGTTTGCGCCTTCGCCTTCGCTCGTGTTCCTGCCGACAATACCGCCGACATAGGAAGCCTGCGAAGCATCTACTCTGGCTCTGTTGGTCGCATTGGTAATGATGCCCACGTTTTCACCGGTAACGCCGCCGAAGAACTGGGCGTTATCCGCAATTGCCATGCTGCCCTTTAAAGCATTTCTTGTCGCTTCATCAATCACATTCAGGTTGATATTGGAGTTGACATTAGCAATTTTGCCGCTGTTTTTACCGGCAATGCCGCCGACGTTTTCCCAACCGTAGATTTTACCGCTGTTAATCAGGTTCAGCTGGTCATCTGCGGAAATCACACCCTCGTTGACACCGGCAATACCGCCAACATTAGTAATACCGGTAATTGTAGCCTGCGGAGAATTTTCCAGGTTGTTGAGTTCGGAGCCCGCTGTATTGTAGCCTACCATACCGCCGACATTAGTGCAGCCGGTAATTGCGCCGGTATTGCGTCCCATGTTTGTAGTAGCTTGATTCTGCATACCTACCAGGCCGCCGACATTTTCACTTCCTGCATCACCAATAATTTCTACAGCGTTGGCAATATTTTCCAGCGTTGCCTTTGAGCCTGCATTACTGCCGGCAATACCGCCAATATTTTCCGAGCCATGAATAATGCTTTCATTGTAAGCATTACTGATACTACCTTCATTAGTACCAACAATACCACCGGAGGTTTTGGTATTGCCAGTTTTGCCGGTAACACCATGAGCAGAAACATTATTAATATTAAATGTAAAAAACTTTTCATTCTTACCCACGATACCGCCCAGGTTAGATGCATACTGACCTGCACTCAGATCACCAGTTGTCACCGCACTGTTGCTTTGAACATTTTCCAGCATACCGATAAGCCATTTACCAGTATCTGTGCCATTAACGCCTGCAATGCCGCCTGCCACAGTACCCGCGCCGGCGATAATTGTACTCTGGTCATCGCTGTCAGTAATACTGCCGTAGTTTTTGCCTACAAGGCCACCGATATAACCGCCGCTGCCTTTTACGGTATTGCCATAACCGGAAATACCGCTGATTTGGCCACCATTATTTTCTGCTGCTACGGCGCCAACACTGTCACCTGTTTCTTTGCCGGTGAATACAGAAGAAGCGATGTTTAAATTTTTAACTACCGCATCGTTACCAAGCTTGCCAAAAATACCGCCATTAGCCTGCAAGCCGACAATCGTGTGGCCATTGCCGTCAAAGGTGCCCGTAAAGGCTGTAGCACCACTGCCGATAGTGTTATAGGTGCTCTTGCCTGTTCCATCCACCAGGCCGCTGGCATCTATATCATTTTTCAAGGCATAATTATAGCTTAAAACATTCCTGTCAGTCATATTTTGAGCCACCCGCTGCACGGAATTAAGCTCCTTGGCATTGCTTATCCAGGTATAAATTACATTGCGGATTTTATCCCCTGTATAATTCTCACCGTCTGATTGCACATACAGGCTTTGCAGCTTATCTGTCAACTTAACAGTAGTATTATCGTCTTTTTTCAGGTCATATTTTGTATAGTTAAGATTTCCCTTAACGCCGCCAACCTCATAATCATCATTCCAACAATCTAAGGTGATTTTCATGGAGCGCTTATCATCTGCAAACCCACTATTGTTGTTGCCATAAATGCCGGTTGCTGCTGTATTATGCGCATCAATAAAAGCATGCAAAGCCTTCGCCTTGTCATTACCCTTCAGCTCACCGCCAATATTGGAAAGATCCAGAGTAATGTTGTTAACATAGACGTAGCCGGAACCATCAGGAACCTCTGCGCCCTCCAGCTCAATTTTGCCTGCAACATCAAGATTACTGTCGACAAAGATATCGCCGCTGCTGCTGACAGTCAGGTTGCCCTTGGTTACAATCTTGCCTTTTTTATAGTTACCGTACAGCAGGTTGGCTTTACCGCTCATGTACGTGCCATCATCCAGGGTGTTTTCCATGGTGCTGATGGTGATATTGCCTGTTTTGGCCTTTTTAGTATGCAGCTGATAAGCATGTGTCATGCCTTGAGAGGTCATTGCCTTAGTTTTGTCTTTCACATTATCCTTATCAGGTGCCTGGGAATCAACATAGCCGTAGTTAATACCAGGAACAATAACCTCTGTGCCTTTTTTCTCGTCACCCAAGGTAATCAGCTTACCATAGACAGTTAAATCGCCGGCGTTGATGTTAATGCCATGCTGAAGCGATTTTTCCGGATTAAAGCCGGAAAGCTCATTATGATTGCCGGTAGAGATAACACTGCCGCTCAGCTCCAAGGAGCTGTTGGTATTTAACACAACATCACTGCCGTAAAGCTTGCTGTCCATACCAAAGCGCAGGCCACCCTGCAGGTTATCTTTGGCATTAAGCTCCAGCAAGCCATCGCTGTAAATAGTGCCACCAAAAATATGCGTGCTGTTGGTAATTTCTACATTATTCAGCGTCAGACCAGGTGTATAACGAAGGGTATTATCAGCATTGGGCAAGCCAAAAACTGCCAGGGAGCCATTGTTCTTCAGGTCCATATCGCTCCAGTTGAAGCTCAAATCCTTTTTGGTGTTGATAATAGTCAGCAGCGGATCATAGGCCGTGCCATACTGCACATTGGCGCCTTTATTATCCTTCATAAACTCCTGCCAGTTGCTGTCCTGGCTGAAATATTTATGCGAGCCTGACAGAAAGGCGTTCAATATCGGCAAGCTGCCATCGCTCATACGCCAGTTATCATCCGTTGCTTCTGTTATTGTGCCATTCGTCTGTGTGGAAAACTCAAAGTTCCCCCACTGGTTCTTATCTGCTAACTTATCATAGTCAATAACTGTGGCATTTTTTTGCACCTTAAGACCAGAAGTAGCTGATTTTAAATCAATATAACCATTGTCAGTCTGCGGACGGATGTAATAAACCTTATCATCGAAATCAACATCAGATTTACCCGTGTAACGTCCATACGCACCTAGTATATCCCCTATAAAGCCACTGTCAACGTACATATTGCCCATAGTATAGGCGTTACTTATCTTCAACCTGTTGCTAGTGCCGTTCCATTTGTAGGTGGCACCCAATATACCGCCAACTACGTTGCCACCTGTATGACCTCTAAAGGAACGTAAAGAGCCAAGGTTATAAGCATTGCTAATACTTAAAGCAGCATTAGTACCGCTGCTCTGATTGCCGCCGCTCAGGTCTACAGAACCGACAATGCCACCTACCTGGCTATCCGCATTATTCTTGTTATTTACCGTAATATTACCGGTGTTGAAAACGTTTTTCAGATAACCACTGTACCAATAGCCGACAATACCGCCGACAACGTTAAAGCCATTGTAAATATCACCATTGTTATAGCTTTTTTCAACAATACCGCTCAAACGGCCGACGATGCCACCGACATGGCGTCCATACGTGTTGTAGGTGCTGTCGCCAATCGTACCCTTGTTATAGGTATCGTAAATGATAACACGTCCAATAGCCATTTCTGTACTTTCACCCAGGATGCCGCCCATATTAATTGGCGTAACACTGTATGATGCAGCATCATGGCGCGTGGTCTTGATATCGCCTACATTATAGGAGGTAGCAATACTGCCATTGTAGGCAAAACCGCCAATACCGCCGATATTGGTATAACCCGTAACATTTCCTGTATTATAGCTACTGGAAACTGCTGCACTGGCATAACCGCTTTTACCGGCAGCATCAGTACCATTACCCTTGATGATTGCCAGTCGATCATTATCAGTCAGACGGTTCCCAGTGCTATCCGTTTCCTTCGGCATGTCTATTTTACCGACGATGCCGCCAACATTGACAGCCTGTGACGTCAGCTTCGACGTATTATCTGTCGCAGTATGCACATCGCCACGGTTGCCGCCAGCTTCAATATGCACCGGCACACCGTACAGATAGCCCGCTATGCCGCCAATATTACCAGTAATATAACTTTCCGTATGGGTGGTTTCTTTCGTAAAGCTACCATCCTTTTTGATGCCGCCGGTAGCCATAATATCGCCGCCGTTGTTAATAGCGTTCAGAATGCGGTAATCCTTTTTATTTTTATTGGTTGCATCTGTGGAACCAAAATAGCCGGCAATACCGCCTACGTTCATAGCACCGCGGATATTGCTTTCTACATTATTGGCATTGGTGATATTGCTGTCTTCAGCACGGCCGACAATACCGCCCACGTTGCCTGCAGCATAATGGTCGAAACCGCTAGGATGATCATTTCGACTTGAATCTTTCTTTACCAACGCGGAGCTTACGTCTGCTTTGTTGGTTACATCCTTCAGCTCGCTGTCAGCACTGCTGCCCACAATGCCGCCGACGTTGGCTACACGTACCTCAGCCTTATGAGTGCCGGGAAGGGCACTGTCGTCATTATTCTTCCAACCGCTATTATCTGTATGATAAATATAGCTGTCAATAGTAAAGCCGTTAGCCTTGACAGCGCCCTCGTTAGAGGCATTAGCAACAGTTGTATTAATGGCACTGCCGACGATGCCGCCAACATTATAACCACCCTCAACAGTATTATAGTTAATAATCGTATACTTCGTACCGCCAACAGTCGCATTTTCTGCTTTACCAATCAGGCCGCCGATATTGTTAGAGCCATTATCTATACCGGTAATTTTACCAAGGTTATAGGAGCCCTTGTACTGGACACGGTTTTCCTCATCATTTGACAGCTTGCCGCCGTTCATATAGCCAACCAGGCCGCCAACGTTGCTAAAACCGCTGACATTACCGGTATTAGTCAGGTTCGACAGCTCACTGCTGCGGCTGTCTGGTTGAGCGGAACCGGAAGCATCAGCAAAGCTATAGGTACGCCCTGTATCATCCTTAGCATAACCGATGATACCACCGACATTGTTTTTACCGCTGACCTTCAGCGTACTGTTTACGCCCTTGACCGTGGTATTCACCGCATGACCGATAAAGGCACCGGTATCATTATCACCGCCCTGTATAGATACGCCGTCATTACCGGCAATCAGCGTTACATTGCCCATGATGGCGCCGTCAGTAAAGCCAAAAAGGCCTGTGGCAGCGTATTTATTATCACTGTTATCAATCCTCAGGCCAAAGATAGAATTGTCAAGGCCATCAAACTTGCCCTTGAAGGCATTTTCCTTCGTATTGCCGATAGGAGTCTGGTCACTGCCCGTCAGGTCAATAGAATAGCGCAGGGCATAATGGTCCCCCATGCCCCAACCTTCCGCGTTGCCGATTTTTTCCAATTCCTTGCCGTCCTTAATCCAACGGTAGGTAAAAAATTCCGTAATTGTCTGGTTCGGTGCATCAGGATTGCCAACATTAGTCGATCCATGCCAGCTGGTGCTTGTCGCTGTATCCATATCGCCACCATTATCGCTGACATCAGTAAACACCATGTATTTACCCCATTCTTTGGCCTTTTCCGGCGTACTGCTGCCAAGTACAACATCATACTTGCGGTTATCACCAACACTCTCACTCTTGTCATCATAAGGCTTGCTGACAATAGTCAGGGCATCATTCTTAGTGGTATCAAGACCACTGAGGCGGTCCATATCAATAACTACACGCTCGCCCTCAAAGACCAGCTTGCTGGCGTTGATATAACCCAGGCTCATCAGCTCGGCGTTGGTCATCGCCTTGTTCTGCTTCAGCGCGTTGGCGATATCAGTATTTTCGGTCCAGTTGTTGATATTATCTATTTTTTTGTTGGCAATATGCAGGCTGCCGACATTAATTTCCGCACTGTTGCCAATCTGCACGCCGTTGGGGTTTACAAGATAGATATTGCCGCCCTGCTTATCACCGACATAGGAATTCAGCTTGCCGTAAATCTGCGAGCTTTCGCTGCCAGTAACATAGTTCAGCATATTAAAGTTATTGTGGTCACCACGGATATTTACGCTGGCATTGGCACCAATGGAAAAGCTGTCCCAGGTGACAATGGCATTTTGCGTCGTCTGATGCATAATCATCTGGTTGCCCTGCGTCCAGCTGCCGTCTGCGAAACCACCTTTAACGCTACCGGCAACAACATCACCTACTTTGCCATTACCAGGAAGCATGTTATTAGCAACAACGCTATTGCCTGCGGCGCTGGCAACCCATGGCACTGAAAGCACAGAAAGCAATACGAGGCTGGCCAGACGCTTATTTAAATGTTTATTTAAACTGTCCTTTTGTTTCATTTTTTTCTCCCTTCATTTAAGCTGCATATTCAATTATCAATTTATTTTATAGGTCTGCTTTTCCGCGCCCTTGAGACGCAGAAAAGCACCAGGCAAAATCACTTAAAACATTTTATAAAGCTGGAACCACATATGGCCGCTATGGTCACGCGGTTCAACCCTGTCCCTTTGCGCATTGATTTTGCGGGCATAATCCAATTGGGCATGCCAGGAATTATCCAAATTATAGCGCAGGCCCACACCCCAACCGGAAAGATGCTCGATAAGAGCAGCATTATGTGATTTTACTGCGCCTGTGTCGATAAAGGCTGCAGCCTCCAGGCCCTTGATGCCCGTCTGACGGCGCACCTCGGCAGTAGCAGTAAAGCCAATATCGCCGCTGCCCTCACTGGAACCGTAGGCACGCACGCCGTTCATACCGCCCAGATAGAACATTTCGCTGCCGTCCAGGCTGCGGTTGGCAATTTGGCCGCTGAGCTGAATGCGGTAGTTTGTTTTACCGTCATAAATAACGTGCAGCAGATCACTTGTCAGCTTATGGTAGTCGCCGTTTAAGAATTTGCCATCGCCACTTAAATTGCCGTACCAGTAAATCAGGCTGTACTGGCTAAAGCGGTTCGGCAGATACTGGCTGCCGCTGATGCCTGCATGGTAAACATTGGCCATTTTTTCAGTAGTCAGCTCAATTCCCGCCAACCCTGCAGCCTTCAAATGCAGTCTGTCCTTAATTTTACGATGGTCATAGCCATAAATCGCCGTCACGCGGTTCATGCGGTCGCGGTATACAGGCGTCAGACCATAGAAGCTGAAGCCACGCGACTGACCAAGAGAATCGTAGAAGCTGTTGGTATTGATGTCGTAGCTGCTCTGGCTCCAGCCGATACCCCAACGGGTGCCGTCGCGTCCGACAGGCGCCTCATAACGCGCACCATAGTTTTTAGTATCATGGTTGGTGAGCATGCCGTTCAAAATGATTTTGTCACCCTGATGGCCAGGGTTATTGATTTCAGTATTAAAGCCGTAGCGATAACGGCCGCTATAGTAGCCGCCGGCATTGTCAGTAAATACGTAGTTGTTCCAGACGGGACGACGCAACACCTGCACCTTTACCTTCGTGGTGCCAGGCTTGCTGCCCGGTGCTAAAATTGCTCTGGCAACAACACCCGGCAAATCGTTGATATTGTTCATCGTCATTTCCAGCGGCTTATCCATGATATAAGCACCGCTTTGCAGGTTCTTATGGATATAGCCTGCCAGCACTCTGTCAGCCACGTCCGATTCATTGCTGATAATCTCAATATCATCGTACTTGGCAACATAAACTGCAATTTCCAGCTCGCCCTGCTTTACCTCCTGCGGCGGCACAATAGCCTGCGCTACAGTATAGCCGCAGGTGCGCGCATATTCATTAATTCTGCTGATGAGCTGCTGCAGCTCTGCCATCTGCAGGCTGCGTCCTTCATACTCTTTGCAGATAGCTGCCAGCTTGCCGTCCTTATCAGGCAGCGTAAAGCCTGTCAGTTTAACTTTAGCAACAAAAAACGCCGGATTAGCCTCCGTGCCTGTATTGCCGGGCTTATAAAGCTCTCCGGCTCCCTGCATGCCTGTTACCTGTTGCTCCTGTTGACCTGTTCTGTTGTAAGGATGTGTCGTTACGGCCTCCTTATCAAAGGTAGGTATGGGGTTTGCAGCGAATGCTGTTGCACTCATCAGTGAGCACATAACAGCTGCTGCCATCAGCTTTTTGTTCATTATATTCAGCTCCATTCTCTTAATTTTCTCCAAAAAGCACACCACTTGAATTAATAATATATAGATTCTCAATTGTTCACGCACAGCATTTATTTATAGTATGAAATATTCTTAATAAAGGAAGCAGCAGTACCTGAAGACAGTAAGCTGAAACAGCAGGTAATTTTTCGCACAAAACTCCCGATTGAAATCAGTCAACGTAAACACTATCGACTGAAATATATAATATTATCGCAACTGCTATACACTTACATCACAGAAAGTGTGAACAACGAGTATCTTTTTCTCACTCGATTATTTTACTCTTTATTAATATTATCGTCAACTGCCCTTTTTTAAGCTTCAGAAAACATTTTTCTTGATGTTTTTGCAAATATTTTAACTTTAGCAAAAACCTGCATCAATTTATATTGCAATTCATAAATACTCACTTTATAAAATTCTTTGTTTTTGGATAAGTTTTATCCATAGATATTTTTTTCAAAATATATGTGATTAGGTGAAGCGGTAGATTGTATAATGAAGCTGCACACCTAAGTGAGTAAGATGCGTTGTTTGAAGCTGAGCTGGATGGAATTTACTCTGCTTGATTAGAAAAATGTGCAACTTGCTCTTGCAATTTCCGAAAATTTTTACACTCAAAATTCTACGTAAGGTCCACAGCCTCCGCTGTGAAGCTTTATATATACGATCATTGCCGTAACTAATAAAAACTTTTAAATCACTTGTTCTGAGAGTCTAAAACAGGTTTTAGTATGAATAACTTACTATTATAAATTACCTATCTTCTTGACAGCAATTATAGCACTATGTCCCCCCCAGTCAAACTCTTATCCGTGAACACGCTACATTCTGCGTAAAAATTTTTACAAAGCCTTAAACACGTTACATTTGTTACACTTAACTGAAGTTTTTCGCATTTAAGGTCAATATAAGTTCAAATAAAGTAAAGAATAGGTGTAGCTTTAGCAAGCTTGCACAAAAAAAGTCGTGAGCAGATAAACTCATAAGCTCACGACTTTTTATTTTTTAATTACACACTATGAAATTATAAATTCACAGACTCTTGCAAATTAGCTAATTTGGTATCTTCCTTTACATTAACGGCAGATTTCTCACTCGCTGGCGGTAATTTTTACTTAACCATTTCTTCTATCTTGCAGCTATGCTCCTTCGTCTTCTTATCATAATTAATGCCAACTAAAAGAATTTTACCTGCATAGTCAGCAAGCGAATCCGCATATTTTTTCTCTTTAATCTGCTGCAAAGCTACGTCTGCCGACTTATTCCATTTCAGCTCAACAACCAGAGCGGGATAATCCTCTTTATACTCTGGCTTGGGAACATATACAAAGTCCGCAAAGCCTCTGCCAGTAGGAAGCTCTCTAATTGGCTTAAAGTAGTAATCCATTGTTCCCAGAAAGGCAATGGTCAGCACACTGCTCAGAGAATTTTCATCGTTATATTGAATAGTTGAAGTGTACTGATTATGAATCTTCTCCAGCAGCTCTGCGACACAAGCTGTATCCTTATCTAACACAGCTTCCAGCAAAAAGCGTGATTCCTTCTGAAAGCTTATGAGCTCACTCCATTTATTCAGCTTTGTGGCCATAGCAAACTCAAAACGAATTTCTTCATTAGGAATAAAGGCCTGTCTAAGCTTCTGGTTATATCCTAAATAGCCAAGATGAATGAGCAAGGTTATAACATCATCCTTGTCTCTGAAGCTTACCATATCATTTTGGAAAAAATATGGTGTAACCTCTACTGCATCACCAGCTAGCATATCTATGATAGCGCTGCGCAAACCATCAAAGTCCATATTAATCAAAGGTTCAATTGATTCATACGTACCTGTCTGCGTCCAATAGCTTTGAAAAGTTCCTCTTAACATTAAATTAACTACTGCTCTTGGATTATAAACATGATAGCCTTCTAAGCTATATCCATCATACCAACGCTTAACCTCTGTAAAATTTTTATTATATGCTTTGCATAAGTCCTTAACTTCATCTTCCGTAAACCCAACATATGGAGCTAGTAAACTGGGATCGAGCATTGTATACTCATCAAAATTATTCAGTGCTGACTGCGTTTTATATTTCTTTATCGGTAAAATGCCTGTCATATAGGCCAAAGCAATATACTTCGTCGGCTCTATGCCCTTGAACAAGCCACGCAAAAAATTAATGTAATCTTCCTGCACTGCTTTATTCGTACTTTCATCTCTGATGAGCACGTCCCATTCGTCTATGATGATGACAAACTTATTACCAGTCGCTGTGTTAATATCTGCCAGCGCATCTGCAACCATGTTTGTATCTGCGGAGATGACGTCTCCATATATTTCTCGCAGCTCCTTTAAAACATTCTTGGAAATAAAACTAACTGTTTCTTCCGCATTTGCAACCATCATCTGACACCATTGCACGTCAAAATGAATTACGTCATATTTATTCAAATGCTTTTCGTAATCAGCGTGTTTGGCAATTTCCAGGCCAGCAAAAAGCTCCTTCGAATCACAGCCTTTGCTATAATACGCTGCTAGCATATTAGCAGTCATGGATTTACCAAAACGACGCGGACGGCTGTTGCAGATAAATTTCTGTTGTGTCCCTAAAACTTCATTAGTAAAGCCTAACATTCTAGTTTTATCAACATAAATTTTCGAAACAACTGCATCCTGAAAAGCGCTATTATCAGGATTGACAAATTTACCCATCTGCTCGTACCTCCGTTTCTTGTCTTTTTCTACTTAAAATTATAACATAAAAGTATATAGTCGTATAGCGAGGTCAGTACAATGCGTAATTTCCTAACAGCAAAAGAGCCGCGCTTACGCACGACTCTTTTGCTGCTTTCGCTATAAATTTATCTCAGTTTTAGAAGCTCCAACGCATACCAGCATTCCACTGCCAGTTCTTACGCAAGCTGCCGCCAGTAGAACGCTCTACGTCCGCATACAGGTGGTTGTTCTTGCCAGTCATGCAGGCAAAGCCCAAGCCGTATTCAAACCAGGTGTCATGGTCATGGTTATCAATACGCAGACTGTCATTGCCGTTAGTCAAGGTTACGCCGTAATTACCGGCAAATTGATGCAGCCAGTTGGCCTTCAGGTAGATAGTATTCTTTTCGTCCATGTCATACATAAAGTTGCAGCCGATACGTCCCAAAACACTGTTGGGATCGCTTTGGCTTACGTGGATGCCATTGCTGGTGGTATATCTTGCACCACCCAAATAACCCAAAGTAAGCTGTGCCTGCGGCTCAATAGACCAATGCTCGTCAAGATATTTCTTGCGACCATATTCCGCACTAAGGCTGATGCCAGTGTTGTCAAACGCACCGGTAATCTTCTTGCCTTCGGAATCAAACACAGTGAAGTCGCTGTCTGCATCATAAATCTTGAACACTACGTCCAGATAATGGCCTTTATTGCGCAGGTCTGTGTTGTAAAAACCGATAGATTTGGCTTTGAGCTTACCACTGCCGCGGTTGAAGCTGTTCTTGCCGTCATCGTAGGAAAAAGCTACGCCCTGATAACGTTTCAGCTTATCGGTATTTTTTACAACATCGTCATAGCCAAGCTGGTACATGGTGTGGCGGTTGCTGAAGCCATCGCCGCTGTATTTACCGCCCTTGACGCGCACCCAAACGCCTTCTTCATTATTGGTTTCGTGGCGCAGGTCGCCCATGCGCTGCATAAGCTTGTCATCCTCCACCCAGTTGGCAAAAGCCAGTCTTTGGGTTGCATCTACTGCATCTACGCTGGTGGTCGGTTTAGAAGGAATGAATTCTACTTTTTTCAAGTACCAATCCTTAGTGTAACCGTCGGTAGCGCTATCTTGCATATCTAAAGTGTACTTATTCCAATACAAGGAGCCTTCCTTATCGTTAGCAAAGAAGTTTCCCTGCTCGTCCTTGACGCTTACGAGAACCGTACCGGCAGCGCCGTCAGTATTGCCATCTGCATTAACGTTGTTGAGCGTAATGTAATGGTTGCCGGTGTGAGTGCCTGCGATGTACAGACGGTCACTGTTGTTGGTATTAGTGCCTGCGTCGATGTCCATGTTAAAAGTGCTTTTATCGCCTTTTAATATGCCGATGAATAAGCCTTTGAACTTATCATCCTGCATATCAACCTTCGCCTTGCTTGTGTCAAGAACTTGAATGGTGGAATCGTAGTCAAAATCATTCCAGACGCTGCCATTATTAAGTGTTAAATGGATACCCTTGTTGCCAGCATCTCTCGTAGTTACATCTTGCCAATGTGCATCGGTTGTGTTACCGGTGAAGCTAGAACCTGCATTGTTAACAAAAGCTGTGATATAACCGTTGTTTTTAGCAGTCAAATCGCCATTAATTACAGTTTGCAAAGTGCTTGAATCCTTGCCGACAGTAATATGGCCGCCACTTGTCCAGACTTTTCCTCTGATATTAATAGCTTTTTCAGCTTGGGCATTTACGGTACTGTCAAACGATACAATACCCCATGTATCAGAAAGAATATTTAAATTTTGACCACTCTTTAATTGAATGTCAGTATTTTTATTAGCAGAAATAGCGTAATTGGAGCTGGAGATATTAATGTCACCTGTTGCGTTCAGTTGTGCATCTACCCTATCATTAGCATAAATAGCGTACTCGGAGCCTTTAATACTTAAATTCTCTGCCTTAGCTTTCAAAATTGAAGGTTTAGCGGCATCGTAACTATTTAAGCTTAAACCTCTGCCTTGGCTATCACTTTCAGCTGAAATGATGATAGTTTTTCCCTGCAAATTAATTAAAGCATTACCGAAGGTTTGAATGCCCTTAGCAAAACCGCTAATGCTTAAGGTATCTTTAGCATGAAGGTCAACGGATAATTTATTATCACCATCTTCTCTATAGGCTAAAAGATATAAACCAGCCTTTCTGTCGGCCGTTTCCAGATCAGTTGTTCCCAAAGTGATGTTAGTAGCCTGAATACTAAGACTAGTATCAGAATTGCGGTAATCGTTTTCCATTGCAATTGCAGTGCCGCCGGCATCAGAGATAAAGTTGCCTGTTAAATTAATCTTTGCCTGAGCATTATCAAATAATTTAAGGTTGGTTTCTGCACCACCGGAAGTAGTAAGGTTGCCAGCATTAATCTCTAATTTTGAACCCTCATCCATGTAAATGGTTGCTGCATCATTATATTCATCCCATTTCTTATTACCGAAATAAAGATTACTGTTACCACCGTTAATAGTTAATTTTGAATTAGTGTTAACTTCTAAAGCTCCATCAGAAGACTCTAAATTCATTTCACTCCCATTGCCTAATTCAAAATCGACATCTATATTTCTATAAAGATAAATAGCATTACCAGTATAGCTGACATTAGGAGAAACAGTTAATCCTTTATTGAAGGTATATTTTCTTTTTTCTGCACCAGTATATTCATCTGGTGATATTTGCCATTCATAATCAAGAACCACTTTATCATCGTAGGTTGCGTCAAACTTAGGTCTTTCGTTAATTTCTGCATAAGCAGTACTTGCGCAAGCACAAGTAATACTCATCGCTATCATAGCCAAAAGGCTTTTTTTATGGCTTTTAAATGTTTTCACAACAAGTTCCTCCTTAATTAGTATTGAAAACTCACTTAAAACGTCCAGAACATACCGGCATTCCACTGCCAGTTCTTACGCAGGCTGCCTCCGGTAGAACGCTCTACGTCTGCATAAAGATGGTTGTTCTTGCCAGTCATGCAGGCAAAGCCAAAGCCATATTCAAACCAGGTATCATGGTCATGGTTATCAATACGCAGGCTGTCATTGCCGTTAGTCAAGGTTACACCGTAATTACCGGCAAATTGATGCAGCCAGTTAGCCTTCAGGTAAACAGTGTTCTTTTCGTCCATGTCATACATAAAGTTGCAACCGATACGTCCCAAAACGCTGTTGGGATCGCTTTGGCTTACGTGGATGCCATTGCTGGTGGTATATCTTGCACCACCCAAATAACCCAAAGTAAGCTGTGCCTGCGGCTCAATAGACCAATGCTCGTCAAGATATTTCTTGCGACCATATTCCGCACTAAGGCTGATGCCAGTGTTGTCAAACGCACCGGTAATCTTCTTGCCTTCGGAATCAAACACAGTGAAGTCGCTGTCTGCATCATAAATCTTGAACACTACGTCCAGATAATGGCCTTTATTGCGCAGGTCTGTGTTGTAAAAACCGATAGATTTGGCTTTGAGCTTACCACTGCCGCGGTTGAAGCTGTTCTTGCCGTCATCGTAGGAAAAAGCTACGCCCTGATAACGTTTCAGCTTATCGGTATTTTTTACAACATCGTCATAGCCAAGCTGGTACATGGTGTGGCGGTTGCTGAAGCCATCGCCGCTGTATTTACCGCCCTTGACGCGCACCCAAACGCCTTCTTCATTATTGGTTTCGTGGCGCAGGTCGCCCATGCGCTGCATAAGCTTGTCATCCTCCACCCAGTTGGCAAAGGCCAGTCTTTGGGTTGCATCTACTGCATCTACGCTAGTGGTAGGTTTGTCGGGGATGAATTCTACTTTTTTCAGGTACCAATCGGTGTTATAGCCGTCAGTAGTGCTATCTTGTTTATCTAAAGTGTATTTATTCCAATACAAGGAGCCTTCCTTATCGTTAGCAAAGAAGTTGCCCTTCTCCTCATTGACGCTTACAAGAACTGTGCCTGCAGCGCCGTCAGTATTGCCATCTGCATTAACATTGTTGAGCGTTATGTAGTGATTGCCGGTGTGAGTGCCTGCGATGTACAGTCGGTCACTGTTGTTGGTATTAGTGCTTGCGTCGATGTCCATGTTAATGGTAGCGTTTGTACCGGACATGTTATTGTTGATGTAGATATCTTGGAAAAGCTTGTTACTACTGTATTCGTTATACGTCATGTCCAAACGAGCATGGTTATCTAATGTGAAGTTAGTAAGATTGCTGTCCATCCAACCATTAGCACTGAAATTTTTCCAAACTGCTCCATTTTTGAGAACAATATTAGTTTCCCTACCGCCCCAACTATCCTCTTGAGACGTGTCAACATTACCATAAAAATAAGAATCAGCATTTGTCAGATGTAAGTTGATAGTTCCTTTTTCCTGATTGTTGATAGAACCATTAATCTGTACAGTGCCTTGCTCATTAGTGTTGACATTGATTTGCGCATTTCTTTTTATATTATTTCTACCAGAATATTTCTTGTCTGTCTGTAATGCGGTTATTTTATCTGCCTGGTTCAATGCTGTTGCGTCTGTTCCAATGAAGAGGTTGTCGATATTAATTTTACCCTCATCGGTTGCTTGTATTCCGACGGAGGTAAGATTTTTGCTGTCATTGGTAAAGTTGATAGTTACGGTATTTGCTTCAAAGTTTGATTTTATATCAGAGCAGATACCATAATTACTTTTCCCATCCAGAAAAATATTTGTTGTTCCGCGCAAATTAATAGTAGACGGAGTGTAGTTTACATTACTTAGTTGGGCAAGAACATCATAAGTGCCGTTGGTGATACCGGTAACCTTACCAATACCCTCTGCATGTATATTAATAGTACTGTCAGCGCTGCCATTAATGTGACCATCATAGCTGGTATATAAACCGGCAACTTCTTTGCCGTTGCCACCTTTTGCTTGAGATGTGATATGAATATCGGCGTCATTATTGATATATACATTACCGCCATAAGCAACAACACCCATGGCTCTGTTAAGATAATTGCTATCAGAATTTTTTCCGTCAGGAGTCAGGACTTCAACATCTATGTCCAGCTTACCATTGCAGATAATATTGCCGCCTTGATTACTGTTGCCATCGAAATCACTGCCGGATAATAAACCATAGCCTACACGATGACTGGTAACGTTAATTGTATTTTCTGAAGCATTAAGAGTTACCTTACCTCCTTGATATTCCGGCTGTGGCTGGTCGCCGGTACCAACCTGATTTCTCATAGTTTGGCTCCAGACACCAACTGCACTGGCTCCCTGTTTTGCATAGCCCACATCAATAGTAAACTTTGCGCCATTAACAGTTACATTCGTAGCACCTGAAAAACTGTCAGCTGCTGTGATACCACTGGCATTGGCAACAGTGTTAACGCGAATAGTGCCGCCGTTGTTTATCGTCAGGTTATTACCACCAGATAACAGTATGCCGTTATCATCACTATCATGCCCTGTTATATTGATATCAAGCGGTGCATCATAAACACCGCCGTTTGTAATTGCACTGAAGCCAGCCGCATTAGTGCTTACCGGCACCATGCACAAAATGCTCAAAGCTATTGCTTTAGCTAAAAACTGATTATCCTTTACTTTCATCATAAGCCTCCTTATATTACATAAACCAAATATTATACATGCAATAACTATTTTAAATTATAGCACTGTATCCCCCCCCAGTCAAACTCTTATCCAGGAACACGCTACAATCGATGTAAAAATTCTTTTTATAGTCTTAAATCAGTTACATTTATTACATTTAATTGAAGAGCTATAATAGTTAAGGTTTAGATGGGTACAAGAAAACTTTAAAAAAGTTGTATCTTTGGTAATTTCTGCGCAAAAAAACGCAACGGATATAATATCTGCATCATCCACATAAAATCAAAAAGGACCGTCCCCACAGGCGATACATCATCGCCAGGGACAGTCCTTTTGAACTTCACTTAATTATTATTTCCGTTTTAAATTTCCAGCTTCTTCAGCAGGAACTCCTCCTCATCCTCTGACAGGCTTTCACCATCAAGCATTTTGTAGGCAACGCCAGCAGCCTTGGCCAGACGCATCATAACCTCTGCGCTGTAGTTGCGGTTGAGATTTGCCAAAGTCTGTCTTGCCAGCTCCATAGAAGCAGCAGACACAGTATTGCCACCAAAACGCTGGTCGCAGGCATAGGCCAGGGCAATCAGGCAGCAGACAATCTTGCTGCTGTAGTTTACATCAAGAACAGTGCGGTTATTGATAATGAAGCAAAGGTCCTTCACTGCCTGGTCCACATCAAGACCTGCCGCTCTGCCGCCATCCTCCAGGCGCAGCGCCATGCCCAAGGCATGTGCTGTAACCTGCAGGTTACACTTGTTGCTTTCGCAGTAAGCATCACGCTGGAATACCTCTTGCACAAAGCTGCCAGCAACGCGGCTCTTGCCCAATGCGTACAGGCTTGCTGTATAATAACGGTTTTCAGCTGCCAGCGGCTGCACTTTGGCAACCTGTTCCTTGCTGCCGCAACAGCCAAGTGTATAGATGGCCTGAATATTGACATTAATTTTGAGACCATAGCACGGAAAGCCCTGCAGTACACCCTGCAGCTGGTTCAAACACTCTCTTGCCAAGCTTTGGCGCTGCTGCTCAGTCCAATAAGCAACATGCTTGCGGGCAATGGTGAAAAGACGCAGGCGCAGCTCATCATTATTGGTATAGCACAGCATCTCCAGCAGCGGTCTGGCAAATTCTGCCTTATTACCGGCAGCAGCAATACTGCTGCTGCTCTGGCTAAGCTTGTTGATGACATCCTTCTGCGCATTTCCCTTTGCAGTATACTTGCGGTCACACAAGGTCTGCAGGCCATGCAGCTCATTATGCACGTCCAGCTTAGTGCCGGCGGGAGGATTGAATTTTAACTTAGCAGCAGGTGCATCAGGATTATCACCGCCGATAACGATTTCAGCAGTTTTCTGCTCCAGAATCTGGTGCATATCCACATCACTGCTCAACAGCATCTCCATGCTCAGCACCTTGTTGCTGCCCATGAGCACGCGAATCGCAACGTAGGCACCATCCTTATAACCATGCTCCAGCTTCAGATGACCATTGCCGATGGTCTGGTAAGTGTCGCCAAAGGTACGTCTTTTAATAGGGATGGCAATCTCTGCCTTGTCCGGCAGCAGCTGGAAGCCCTTGATATAGTCTGACTGGTACGGCAGCTCCGTGCCGCCGGCAACAAGCTCCTGTACAGCACCATCACGCATACCAAGATACAGGCTGTCATTAAGAATATTTTTGCCCCATTCAATTGCAGCACGCTGCTGTGCGGCTGCGGCAGCAGCCTTCGGAGCTGCAGCCTTGCCGGGCAAAGGCTGCAGGGCAGGCGCGTCTGCGCCAACCATGCGCATGTCCTCCTGCATTTTAGCAGCATATTTATGCAGGTAGTAATGATATACCGCTGCGCCTCTTGCTACAGCCTGGTCCGGGTCCAGCGCCACAATCGGCTCCAAACCGAAGAATTCGCGCAGGCGGTTGATAACCATGTAGAACTTGCTCATGCCGCCATTGACGATGACTGCATCTACCTTTACCTCACCGGCCAGCTTGGCAGCACTTTTTTGTAAAACGTCAAGAATAGGATAGATGATATTCTTGGTATCCTGCAGGCTGTCGATTTTCTTATAATCAGCAAATTGCAGGCTTTGTCCCATGAAGGGCTGGAGGATTTTTTCTACATCTTCCTGAGTGAAGGTATCATCATAGGCATAACCAATGCCGCCCATGTTGCCGCCTACAGCGAATTCCTCATCATACCAGATAAAGTCGTCATCAGCAGCATAGCCGCTGTCTGCACGCTGGCGCTCGCTCAGCTCCAGCTTCATCTCCTCCGCATAGTTCAGCAGCTGGGGCATAATAGCCTTCTTTTCCTGCTGTAGCTTGCGTACAACCATAGGACTAGTAGAATACTGTTTTTGGTAATGCTCAAACATTACATCAGCAATGGCGCGATCAAAGTCATCGCCGCCTAAAAGAGTGTATCTGTTGGTAGCAATTTCATCTACCTTTAAAACGTCGGGGCAATCCTCACGACGTTTAATCTTGTGCATGGTAATATCCAGGGTGCCGCCACCCAGGTCAAATACCAGCACGTTCTTTTCGCTGTTGAGATCAATAATATGATTAGAAATTTCACCGTTTTGTACCTGGTTAATCAAATCATAGATAACGGCATTCGGTTCAGAAAGCAGCACTGGTCTTTCGCTGCCATCCTTATTGGTAACCTGAATACCGGCTAACGCGGCAGCATCACGTGTTGCCTGGCACATTACGGAGTCAAAGTTAGCAGGTACGGTGATTACCGCATCCTTAATCTCCGTGCGATAAATTTTGCTGGCCTCCCGCAGCATGTGCTGCAGGATACGTGCCGAAACCTGCGCCGGAGTTTTGTCCATAATCTCATCAGCCAAGCCTTCGGCATGGGCACGTCCCATCTGGCTCTTAATAGATTTTGCTACCAGATGCGGGCGCAGCGCATACTGGTTTTTGGCAAAATCGCCTACCAGCGGCTCGTAGCTATATTCCTCACGATAGTACACGCAGGAAGGTAAAAGCGGCTTCTTCTGTGTGTTCAGGCGCACCTTGCCTGCTGCGCTATTGTAAACATCTACAGCACGCGGCAGGTCTACTACCTTGCTGACGATATCGCCATTAGCCTTGAGATTGACCGTAGCCAAAACAGAGTTAGTGGTTCCCAGGTCAATGCCTACGCATAAATCATTGTGTTCTTCATTATTAATCAACATTATCTACAACCTCCTTAACCTTTGGACGAGAAATTTGTACCTGTTTTTCGCTATAAATCCAACCAGGGGAATTTACCTTAACCTGCTTTTCCTCCTCAGCATTGGTAAATGGTGTGCCTTCGTAGTTCCAAAATTCAATATCGCCAGCCTTTACAATGCGCAGCGATTCAGGCTTCAGCATGGGATCAATGTGGCTGTCACGCAAAAATTGTACCAGCTTGCGCACCATAATCAGCAGACCGTTGATTTCCAGCGGCAGCACATAACCACTCTTTTTCACAGCGTCAATACCCTTGCGCAGCATTAGCAGCTCGTCCAGAATACAGCCGTATTTATCAGAATTGAGCTTACCGAAAAACTCTGTCATTTCCTGTAGCTTAACAGCCTCCAGGCGCTCGTCAAATTCACTTTGCAGATCTCTGAGCAGCATATCGGATTGCTCCAGCGCACTTTCAAGGCTTGCCAGCTTTTGCAGCAAACGCTCCTGCTCAGGACTATGAACTTTTTTCGCATTATTATTGGCGGCTGGTGCACTGCTACGGTGCTTGTTGAAGCCATAGGCATAAGTAATGGCGTTTTCCATATCAAAAAGCAGATATTTGCACAGCGTATTGCCAAAGCTGGTAATCAGCTGCTGGTCCTTTTCCTGCTGCAGTGGCTTAATATTGTGGAAAATTACAGCCAAAAGGATTTTATAGTAATGCTTAGGCTTTTTTTCCATGAATTTTTCTCTGGTGCTGCGATACAGCTCAAAAGCCTGCTGGTCACCGTTCATGCTTTTTTCCAACATGATGGCAACGCCGGTAGCATTTTCAAAAACCTCCAGACGTTTTTCTTCGGTGTTAATCTTGAAGTCGCGATAGATTCTGATCATATCGTCAACACTGCAGCTGCAGTCATACTGATTTTGGACAAAATCTGCACAGGCAGCAGGCGACATATGAAGATTGGCGCACAGAGCCTGCAAAGTCAGATTTTCCAACACGATATCCTCGGAAATTCTTTCGAAGCGTCCGGCCTTTTGCAGCACCTTCTCATGAATCTCCTTTAAAATTCCCTGAACCTTAATACTTTTTGTTTCCAGCATTATGCTTCCTCCTAATTTTTAGATTGTATAAATGTCGCCTTCCTCAGGAAACACTACCTGAGTACGGCATTGGGCATCACGCATGAGCTCCTGCTCTACGGTATTACCATAATAACCCTCGGCGCAGTGTACCAGATAGGCCTGCCGCGGGTTCAGCCTGCGAATGAAGCTGAGCATTTCCCCGTAATCCTCATGCAGCGTATAGGCATTGCCAAAGAGACGGTAACGCCAGCTTACCTGCTCCTTGCGCTTAGTACCGATAACAATGTGGGGATGGGCTGCACCATCGTAAAAGCTGCTGTAGTTGTTTTGCTGCAGCACCGGCAGCTGCAGGCTTTCCATCACGTGAATAGCGGCCATGGCCTCCGGCTCGAGGTAGATTGGATAAACCTGCCCGCTCTGTTCCATCTCGCGGTTGAACGCCATCAGAAGCTCCAACACTCTGCCAGGGTCAAAGGCCTGTAGATAAACAGATTGCCCACGTTGCAGGCTGCTCATAACATCACTGATGCGCTGTGGAAGGGTGTTCTTTTTGCGGACTCTGTAGGGTTGCTTGGCATGCAGTGCGCACATCAGCAGTACGTCTACCTGCAGGTCATCCGGTAACCAGCAACCGTCAAGCCCGAAGGCTGATTGCAACGAATAGTCTCCGGTATAGAGTATTTTGCGACCTGCATATTCAAACAGTGTCATCATAGCGCCGGGGATATGCCCCGCCGGGAAAAAGGTGACTGTGTAATCACGCTGCTTGATTTTTTGCAGGTAATTGACAGGCGCAACGCTGCTTAACAAACGCGAAGCTTCGGCTGCTCCCTGCTGACTGCTGTTGACAGCCAGACGATATTCGGCAAGCTGCTTTGTCTGCAACGTCATGTAAACGGAAGCCTGAGGCGCCATCTGCATGAGCTGCGGCAGGTAGCCGACATGGTCGGTGTGTGCATGTGAGATGTAAACGTGGTCAAGCTGCTGCATGCTTTCCATGAATTGCGAGGTGAGCAGGCTACGAAAGTCCGGAGAACAAATTGCTCCGTTGATGCGCTGAAGCCCACAATCGAGCAGGATGTTACTCTGTCCCAGACGCAGGTAGTAGCAGCTGCGGCCTACGCTTTGAGCGCCTCCCAAGGGCATAAAATAGATATCTTTTTGTCGCATGTCTTCCTCCTTTCTGTTTGCTGATATCAGTATAGCAAGCGGCAGTGACAGTTTCTGTCTATCATTGATTTTTTTGATATTTTTTATTTCAATATGATTATACTTTGAAGGATTTAAAATATCATGGAAAAAAAGGTGCGTGTAATAGAGAAAAAGGCCGCTTTACAGCGACCTTTTCTTGACTTTATGAAGCAAGCAGGGGAATACCCCTGCTGCTTTTTACATATTATATTGATGAGAAATCAGAAAGTAAATCTCAAGCCTGCGTCTACACGCCATTTTTCTTCCACATCACCGCCAAAGCTGCGTTCAAAGTCTGCGTAAAGCAGGCTGTTGTCACTCAGCTTAACGGTACCGCCGATTTGTGCTTCGTACCAGGTATCGCCAAAGTCAATGCTGGTTTTGCCTTCAGGCTCGTTTACTGCACGGAAGGTGCTGTCAAACTCGCCGCTGAATTCATGTGCTGCTGCCAGCTTTACAAAGTAGCTTGCATTATCCAGCTTCTGGCCCAGGCGGAAGCCTACACGACCTACCAATGTGTTGAACGCATCCTGCTGAACCTCAAGGTCCTTCTTCACGCCAACGCTGTCCAGATAATCGCTGTGCGCATTGTAGTCCTTGCCGTTGATACGTCCCAAGGTCAGCTCGACGCTCGGATCAAAGTAGAAGCCGTTGTCATTTTCAAAACGCTTGCCATATTCCGCACTGATGCTGGTGCCCCAGGTCTTGTAATCGCCGCTCAGCTTATGACCGCTGTCATTGAATACCTTGTAGTCATTTTCCAGCTTGCTGTACTTGGCGATGATGTCAACATACTGTCCGTCTTCGCTCTTCCAGGTACCGTAAATGCCTGCGCTGTAGGTGGAAAGGTCACCGCGGCCACTGCCATAGGTTGCACTACCATCGTTGTAGGATACTGCTGCACCGACTGTCCAACCATTGCCTGCATCTGCATCATAGCCTAACTGATATGCATTGTATTTCAGGTTGAAGTTAGTCTTTTGGCTGTCCATCTCGTACTTGCCGCCGTAGTATTTTGCCCACAGGCCTTTTTCACCTTCAGACAGACGCAGGTCGCCCATGCGCTTCATCAGGTCATTGTTTTCCGCACGCCACATCATTGCAGTGGAAGCCATAGCAGATTTTGCGCCCTTCATCATAGCGGTTTCTTGCGGTCCATAAAGAACTTCAGGATCCTTTATCTCTTCCGGACGCACGCTACCGCTTACAAGACTACCTAAACCATTGTCAGCTGAGAACTGCATGTCACCAACCTTCTGGCTAGCACTTGCGGCTGTCAGGCCTTCCACTATTTGTACCTTACCAGTCAGGTTCGTCAGCCCCTGCTGCGCTCCCAAGTAGGTCAGCTTCCTGGCCATTTTATCCAGTACGTTTTCTACCTGCTCTGTATCGTGGATATCAATACCTACGTTATCAGTGCTCAAGGTAATGGCGGAGCCTTCTGTAGCATTATTGATGGAAATATCTCCGCCGTTAATGTTATCCGGTGCACTTTCATCATGGCTATACAGCACCATAGTGTTGCCACTATAGTTATCAATAGTGATATTACCGCTGTTCTCCCCGGTCATATCAATAACACCGCGATTTGCTTCGCTGTCGCCACCTGTCAAGTAGCGTACCTTAGTTGTACCATTGTTATACCACACAGAGCCTGTGTCAAGCTTAATGGCAAGTTGCTCAGTAGTGCCGCTTCCATGCCAGGTAGAGCCGTTATTCACAGTAAGCGTAGTTGCTCCTGCAGTTGTGCCTGTCCAGTCCGCACCATTATTAAGGAAGATATTCACGCCAGTATCAGCCAATTCGTCGGGCTTGACTTCGGTAGTAGTAGCTGTCACGTAGTCACCGTGAAAATAGGAGTCTTTACCGTTAAAGCCAAGGTTTATCTGACCGTTAGTGTCTTTTATGATATGCACATCTTCAGTATCTACAATAGTAGGTGCTTCCGTTACTATATTTCCTTGAAGCTGCAACATGTTAGAACCTGCACCACTAACAAGACCATTATCATCTTTAGTTATATTTACATTTACAGTGCTCTTTTGTTTTGAAAACTTCTGGTCACTTTCTTCAAAACCTTGATAACCTCCAGCCCAAATAGCATTGGCTCCATCAAGAGCAATAATTTTTCCTCCACCAATATCAATATTAGAGGCGCAAGCCAATATACCAGTTGCAGCTTTGGTTCCATTTACTTCAATATCTACCAATCCATCAATGATAATTTTTGCTGGGGTATCATCAGAAAAATTATTATCATTTTCGTCAACGTTAAGATTTATGCCACAAATTGCTGCTCCATATTGAGGATTATTATTATTCTCGGCCCTGATTTTTACTATTTTTTTGTTTAAATCTCCCTCACCATTATAAACATGGACAGTTGCACCATTATTTGCCAAAATACCGGAAGTCAAATCATTGTTATCTGCTTTTGCATATATTTCAATGTTTCCAGGATTATATATCTCCAATAGGCCACGACCTAATTCTTCAGAGTTTGTAAAAGCTGCCAAGCCAAGAGCAGTATTGTTTTCATCTCCCGTAACATTTAGTTTTAAGTCATGGTTGTTCATATTGATATTGGTAGAATATAAAGGCATATCTTCATTTTGCGGATTATTACCTACTGATAATATTGCAAACTGAGCTTCATCATTGCTCTGAAAGTCTATGCTGACATTATTGTTAAAATTATAACTATGATTTGTCTCATCTATTACATCACTATAATCTTCTTCACCATCTTCACCCAAGAATCCTAAAATAGGGGAAGTGTAATTTTTATACTCTTTCTCAACATCAAATGATTCCATAGACGCTTTATTCATTCTGCTCATACGCATAAACGCAGCTCTTTGGGGAACAGTCGAAGCTAAAGCACCTTGTCCGTTAGAATTATTGAAAACAATATTTCCCAGAGCTTTGGTAGCACTGCTTGCTGTCAATCCTTCAGTAATTTTAACATAGCCATCCAAATTGCGTTCACCATCTGCGTAAGAAGTATAGTAGAGCTTGCTAGCAAGATTATTAAGAGTATCATTTACAGTAGCAGTATTTGTCATATCAATATTGCTGTTATCTGTAATCATATTTACTACGGCATTTTCGCCATCTAATTTGGATGCCTTACTAATGGTTACATTACCAATATTGTCAAAACTGTTGTCATTATCATGCGCCATAAACACATTAATATGACCATCAAGATTACCAATTGTCAAACCAGCGGCTTCTTTTTGGAAGATATTGCCTGCTGCTACTGAAGAATTACCGCCATGCAGATTTGTAACTAAACTAGCTATACTATTCGTTGTTACCTGACCAGTGCTCCATTGATTGTACCCATTAACAGCATTTGTCCAGCTTGCGCCGTTTTGCAGATACAGGTTATTGGTACCATTACCATAGATATGACCTTTGATATAAGAAGCATCCGTTGTAAGTCCCAGATTAATAATTCCTTGACCGCCATACCATTTTGTAGTAGAAGCAGCATTGCCAACAATCTGCACTTTGTTATTTCCAGCACCAGTTACATTGCCTTCAGCATCTTCCAGCATGTTTACGTTTACGCTTGCATTTGCACCTACTGACCAGATTGCATCATAATTAGGTGAACTAATCTTACCGCCGCCAACGCTTACCTTACTATAAGCACCTTTGGCATACAAGGCAGTTGCCTTATTTGTTTCTATATCAACAAGGCCATTTATTTTTACTGTATTTGAACCATCCTTAGTAGAACCGTTCTGACTCATAGCATAAACTGCCTGCCAGTTCATTTCATATCCTGGAGTTGGAATACCGCCTCGAATCTTGACAGCGTGCTCTTCACTGTTGTCATTATTGATAAATACATGTGCACCGGTATTGCTAGTACCTGCAGTTGTTGCACGGATAGCGCTACCATAATAGTAATTATTTGAAGAATTAATAGTAATAGCTCCAGGATTATCAATCACAATCGTGCCTTCACGGTAGGCTGCAATTGCTGCCGCTGTCCACATCGGTTGGCTACCAGTAGTTCTAGGAGTAGGATAAGCGCCAAAAATTACATCGAGATTATGCCCTTGCATATCCATTGTATAGGAAGGACCATTAGCTGTTTTATCAGCTGTCGATTCGTATGGTTTATCACCCCAATTATTTATTGCCGCACAATATAATGCACTATTAGCAGAAATCTTGGGACTGTTCTCGTTAAGCTTTACATTAATGATTGCATTATCATTAAAGGTGTATTCTAATTTTTTAGTTTCAGGATTCTCACTGGTAATACTTTGATAACCATCATCATTTATTAAGCCAAAAATAACATTTGTAAATGCATTATAAACCTTATTTTCCCTCTGTGCCTGACCTGTAGTCTCATTAAACGTCAGGTTACTAAAATTTTTTGCTACAGATTGCGACGTCAGGCCTTCTGTCAGTTCCACACGTCCACTAAGATTCCTTTCACCTGTCGTATAAGCATTATAATACAGCTTAGCCGCCAGATTATCCAATGCAGCATTCACATCTGCATCACTAATATTATCTCTTTGCGTAGCAAGCGTAATACTAGAAGGAACAGTACTTAAGACATTATGTTTGCTTTCACCTATTTCTTCGTCATATATTTCCTGTGAAAGTATCGTCTTAGGAGTTGCCGAAGTAATTGTTATTGTTCCACCATCCATTATTGAAGAGCCTGCATTATGCTGATAGAAAAACGTAGTGTTACCTGCATATTTGTCAATTGCAAGATTGCCGCTGCCCATATGTACATAGCTACGTCTGTAAGCAGAATCAGATGCATTTAAGCTTTTTACTCTTTGGTTAAGTGTAGTTTCCGTAAAATCCCATGTTGTATCATAACCAGAATCCACGGTAATCCCATTATCCAAGGCTGTACCTGCCCACTTAGCACCATCACGTAAGTATATGTCAATATTCCCTTTAGCGTTGCCAGTATATGTTTTCAATCCTTGTACGCCAAGATTTATCTTGCTGCTCGAATCTGTTAACAAGTTTCCTTTTACATCATTTTGGCTACTAAATACAGTAGCGTTATCATAACCTACATCCGTTAGATGTTCAATATCAACACCTAAGTTTATATTGCTATCGTTGGTGGCTACCGCAAGATATTTGCCATCAGCGACGGTAGCATTAATACCTGCAGTACCGGTTTTAGTTGTGTAGCCTTCTTTAGAAGTGTTAATCTTCAACTTACCGACGTTAATCCTACCACCATTAGTTGCCACAAAAATATTACCATTATCGCTCTTGTAAGTCGTTTGTACTGCATCAATATCAACCAAACCATTATTGTCTGCAACTACTACATCACTACTCGCTAAAACTGTTCCCGAATTTCCGCTATTCGTGCTGGCATAAATTACTTTGCTTGTCTCACTGCCGCCACCAGCATAAATCGCGTTACTGTTGCTATTTCCGAAAGCTGTAATATTCAATTTGTCTGCTTGAATACTTACAACCCCCTTCTGATTATTATAAATACCATAAACCACATCACTGCTACTTCCTGTAGCATTAATGTTAACAGTATTGCTTACTGTACTGGCACCCAATTGATTAGTTACATATAAGTCCTTTTCAGCGCCCTTGACTGCAGCTTTGATATTTTCATTGGTCAAATCAGGAGTGATGTTGTAATCGACAATACTAGTAGACTTATTCCACATCAATGTATTAGCAGGAATTGTTCCCCCATTTACAGTAGTTGTTGCCTGTTTGATATCATATTGGTCTGCGCTACCATCATTAACCAAAACCTGCTTCCAGGTCCCACCATCAATACTGAAGCCATCAATATGGTTTTTATTATTAACATTGGAAATATCTATAGTTGCATGGCGAGCAATATCATTATCCCTATCCAAAATTGACATAGTCATATAACCATAACGATAGTTATACGTCACATCATTATCAAATTTATATTTATCCTTAAGCTGATTAAAAATGCTGCTAGTAGAGGTTGCTGTCAAATCAGTAGAATTAACCTTCATATTGCCAAAAATGTAATTATCTTTGACCTTATTAGTAACAATTACATTACCACCTTGTACTTTAGTCCCATCCATGCGATATGTATATGTGTGAGGATTATCATAAGATTCACCTACCGCACTATTTATTTTTTCATTTACATCAACATAGTGCCCAAAGAAATTCTTTTTGAACATATTGGTGTTATTGCTAGCAGCAAAACTTACAGAACTAACTAAGCTACACCCTAGCGCAACTGCAATACCTAATACTATTTTCTTTGACTTAAAAAGTGATTCTTTTGATGACATTTGTTTTGCTCTCCTTCCTGTTTTAAACACAAGCGTATTTTTTCAGACTAAGCAATCACTCTACCCTCCTCTAAGAAAATTATATTATAAAGGTCTTCATACATACTGTACTTTGCTTTTAATGCTGCAACAACAAAAGGCATAATTTCACAAGGGCGAGATACACCCTTGTGAAATTATGCCTCAGATTAATTCACTGTTCCACTTTCTTAGCCGCTGACCGACTTTACGTCCTTCTGGCAGGTAAGCTTTCGCTATTTCGCAGGCTAAAGCAAAGTTACGCATCTAACCATAAAGTATACATCATATTTGTAATGTTGCATGCTTGTTATGGTTAAATAGTATATATTATTATATATCAATGTTATCACTTAGCTATTTTTTTGTCAAGTACTTCTTCCTTATACGCAAACGCCAAAAGCATACTAAAGTTTTCTAAAAAAACGCATCTGTGGCAACCAGATTTACAATGTTTTGCCACAGATGCTAAAATGATGAGTGATAAGGAGTAGCGATTGTATGAGTAATTGATTATAGACAGATTTACTTTAGAACGTAAATCTCAAGCCTGCGTCTACACGCCATTTTTCTTCTACGTCACCGCCGAAGCTGCGTTCAAAGTCTGCGTAAAGCAGGCTGTTATCACTCAGCTTAACAGTACCGCCGATTTGTGCTTCGTACCAGGTATCGCCAAAATCAATACTGGTTTTACCTTCAGGCTCGTTCACTGCACGGAAGGTACTGTCAAATTCGCCGCTGAATTCATGTGCTGCTGCCAGCTTTACAAAGTAGCTTGCATTATCCAGCTTCTGCCCCAGGCGGAAGCCTACACGGCCTACCAATGTGTTGAACGCATCCTGCTCTACCTGCATATCCTTCTTCACGCCAACGCTGTCCAGATAATCACTGTGCGCATTGTAATCCTTGCCGTTGATACGTCCCAAGGTCAGCTCTACGCTCGGATCAAAGTAGAACCCGTTGTCATTTTCAAAACGCTTGCCATATTCTGCGCTGATGCTAGTGCCCCAGGTCTTGTAATCGCCGCTCAGCTTATGACCGCTGTCATTAAATACCTTGTAGTCATTTTCCAGCTTGCTATACTTGGCGATGATATCAACATACTGTCCGTCTTCGCTCTTCCAGGTACCGTAAATGCCTGCACTGTAGGTGGAAAGATCACCGCGGCCATTGCCGTAGGTGGCATCACCATCGTTGTAGGATACTGCTGCGCCGACGGTCCAGCCGTTGCCTGCATCTACATCATAGCCTAACTGATATGCATTGTATTTCAAGTTGAAGTCAGTATTCTGGCTGTCCATCTCGTACTTGCCGCCGTAGTATTTTGCCCACAAGCCTCTTTCACCTTCAGACAGACGCAAGTCGCCCATGCGTTTCATCAGGTCATTGTTTTCTGCACGCCACAGCATTGCGGTGGAAGCCATAGCAGATTTTGCACCCTTCATCATTGCGGTTTCCTTGCTGCCGTACATGATTGGTACGTAAGCATCCGGAGTATGAATGCTGCCTGCAATCAGGCTACCTTCACCGTTCTCTTTGTTGAAGTCCAGGTCTGCCAGACGGATTGCCATAGAGCCTGCAGTCAGGCCTTCAGCAATACCAACCTTGCCATCCAGATTGATTTCCGGTGTCGGGTTATCCTCGGTAGCAACTGCTTCGTTATAAATCAGCTTTTTGCCCAGAGCGGAAAGTGTGTTGACCACCTTATCCTGGTCACTGGTATCGATGCCGCTGCGGTCGGTATAAAGCGTAATGCCCGCATTTTGGCCGTCGGTCTTAGTTGCCTTGTCAACAACAATGTTGCCGAGTGCATCGAAGCTTGCGTTGCCGTCTTCGCCATTTTCATGTGCCAGATATGCGTTTACATAACCGGACAGATTTTGGATATTGAGGTTCTCAGATTCATGCTGATAAATATTACCGGCATGAGCACTGTCTGCACCACCATAAAGGTTGCTTATATTGCTGATAATATTTTTGGTGCTAATAGAACCAGTGGACCAGTTATGCGTTACAACAGGCATATTATCCCAAACGGCACCATTGCGCAGATACAGATTATTGTTACCAACGCCGAAGAAATGACCTTTCAAATAGGAATCAGGAGTGTTCAGACCGACATTAATTGTGCCATTGGAGCCATAAAACGGCGTAGCTGTCGAAACGTCGCCTTCAATCTGCAGATAATTGTTGCCTGCATCTATAACGTTGCCTTCTGCATCCTTCTGCATATTCAGGTTAATCAAAGCTTCATTACCAGCAGTCCAGATAGAGGAATAATTATGAGAAACAATGCGGCCACCACCGATGTCAATCGTCGCATAGTTACCACGAGCAAATAAAGATGCACAATTCTTTACATCAATATCAACAAGGCCCTTGATATCTACAGAGTTACCGTTTTCTGCTTTAGTACCATTTTGCGTCGTTACCTCAATCGCACGCCAGTTGAGCTGATAGCCCGGAGTATCAATGCCGCCACGAATCTTCACAGCATGCTCCTTGCTATTATCATTATTGATAACTACATGAGCACCAGTTGCGCCAGCAGCAGCAGTAGAGGCTCTGATAGCACTGCCGTAATAATAGTTATTGTTAGATTTCAGATACAAAGCGCCAGGATTATCAATGGTAATTGTACCGTCGCGGAAGGCACCGATAGCTGCTGCCGTCCACATCGGCTGACTGCCTGTAGCGGCTGCTTCCGGGAAGGCACTGAAAATAATGCTTAAGTCATGCCCCTGCATATCAATCGTGTAGCTTGGACCACCCTTAGTAGCAGCTGCCGTGCTATTATAAGCCTTATCACCATAGTTCGTTACAGCTGCGCAGTAAAGAGCAGCTCTTCTCATCCACGGCATACGCGGATCAACATTCAGCTTCGTTTCAATCAAAGTATCCTTATCAAATGTATATTTTAAATCGCCGTCTGCAGCACTGCCGCTCATCACGTCGCCATAAACGTCCTTATCCTTAGTTGTATCACCAAAGATAATAGCATTAAACGGCTTTTCCACCTTGCCTTCTGTCTTTGCCTGACCAGTTGCTTCGTCAAAGGTCAAATTGCTATAGAACTTAGAGATGGACGAAGTCGTCAAGCCTTCGGCAACTTCTACACGACCGCTCAGATTACGCTCACCGTCTACATAAGCACTATAGGTCAGCTTTTTAGCCAGATTATCCAGAACAGAATTTACTGCACCTTCATCAGTAGTATCTATACCATCTACAGAAGTCTGTAAATAAACGGTAGAAGGTGTTTCTGTCACAGAATATTCTTCACTACCAACACCACCACTCAAATTTTTTACCGGTGCTGCGCTCTTAATTGTCAAATCGCCGCCAAGAATCTTGCTTGCATCAGCCGCATCATGCTGATAAACGAAGGTTGTATTGCCGGAATATTTATCAATCGTCAGATTGCCTTCACCAACATTAATATAGCTTCTCTTGGAGGATGATTCGGCACCCTTATGCTGTTTAAGATGCTGAGCAGCATTAGAGGTAATGTTCCAAAGAGCTTCGCTGCCCAAATTCAAAGCTACATCTTCACCTATAGCATTGCCTTCCCAGCCTGCACCCGTAGTGAAATACAAATTAACATTTCCCTCTGCATCACCTTGGTAGTTATACTTACCGGCGAGGCCAAAATTAATTTTACTGTCAGCATCTGCCTTCATATTGCCGGTAACATTGTTGCTTCCTTTTAAAACAGTAGCCTTATCATAATCTACACTGTCAAGATGCTCAACACTGACACCTGCATTAATCGTACCGCCGTTTTCAGCCAATGCCAAATACTTGCTGCTGTCACCCATTGTTATTTTCAGCCCGGCAGTACCCTTTGTCTTATGTCCAATGTTGATAATGCCACCATCATGAGCATACAACAAATTGCCTGTAGCAGTTTCCAAACTGCTTTGGCCGGATGTCAGGTCGATTACACCATTCTTGCCGGCTTCGAGAACATTGCCGTTCGCCTTCAGCGCTACACCGACACTGCCGTCAGCAGTAGATTCCAAAATAACCTTGCTGGTATAATCCGCATTATTACCGGCATAGGCAGCGTTGCTCTGCTCATTGCCGTCCGCAGTAATCGTCATTTGGGCATCCTTAAGATGTACCAGGCCCTTCTTATCATTGTAAACACCATAAACTCTGTCGGTATTTTTTCCCTCGGCTTTAATGGTCATCTTACTGTTCCAGGTACTGGAGCCCAATACGTTGGTAACATATAAGTCCTTTTCAGCGCCGCGTACAGCTGCCTTTATTGTTTCCTTAGAAAGGTCCGGAGCAACTGTCAGTCCATAACGGGAATCGGTTTCACCAACATACCAGGTGTTTGCCGGTATTGTCGAATAACCCTGCGCAGTATCAACCTGTTTGATATCATATTCCTTATTATTGCTGTCATTGCTCAAAACAGTTTTATAGGTACCGCCTGTCAGATAAGAGGTACTGCTCATATCATCAGTAAATTTAACATTTCCTACACGCAATACATTGCCGTCATCATCAAGAATGCGTATAGATATGTAATCAAAGCCGTAATAATGAGTCAAGCCCTCAGCCGGTTTCAGCTTTTTCAAAATACCGGCACTGACCTTCTTCACAGTTTCCAAAGAACAATCCGGTAAATCACTGGCTTTAACATCAAAGTTTGCATAAATAGTAACGCCACTTACGCTCGTGCCACCCCAAGGAGAGGGTTCTTCATAACGCATATCGGCAGCCATAGTAATATCGCCGCCAAGCACCTGACCGGTAGCCTTATCATAGCCAAACACATAATTGTCAGGCTCTTGGTAGCTTTTACCTATCTGGTCACCGTTTACCGCATGACTCCAGGTAATACCACCTGCATATTCACTGCTCGTCATGTCATAGGTAGCAGCACTTGCAACACTCATCAAGCTGCAGCCTAAAGCGACGGCAATACCTAAGGCTATTTTTTTGCTTCGAATCCAAGATGATTTTGCCATAATAATAAACACCCCTTGCAAAAACACCAGACAACGATAAATAACAGCAGGGTGTCCATCTCCTGACTGTCACTTCCTCTATCATAAAGCAGTCCACTCTCACATCAACCGCTTATCAGGAACCAAAGAATTATTCTATAAATGCGTAACTTACTTGAACGTATCAACGACAATATTCTCTTGTCAGCTAACTTCTATATTGCAGCATGCCTCCTATGTAAATACATGCTCAACTAACTTATTTTTTCCAGATTGCCTCCATAATATTGCTGTATTGCGCTTCCAGGAACTTCAGCGCCTCACCGATGATTGCGTTCAGCAGCACCGGATTGAAGGTGTTGTTTTCTGCTGTAATGCAGGCATTCAGCATGAAATCGCCCTTTTCGGAAACGGTAAATTTAAAAGGACGTACATTGTTGTTCATGTTGTTGATTGCTGCAGCCAGCTCCGACAGCTTTGCTTCCGGAATTACCTGCGGTGCAATCTGCACCTGTAAAATAATGTAGACACTGTCATCCATCAGCACAGCCATCGGCAGAATCTGTCCCTTTACTTCCATACGGCTACGGAAAATTGTAGTATGACGTTCATCCTCGATTTTTTGCACGTCAAAGCAGTCTATTTTGTTATCTGTCAGAAACTGCTGCATTTTTTCAATTTTATCAGCACGCTTCTGCTCCATATCCAAAACCTTTGTCTCTTTAGTTTCTTTAACTTTTTCTGTCATTTTAAAGTCTCCTTTGACATTTTATTTAAGGGGGCGTTGGCGCTGCGGCCGCCGCCCCGCTTAGAACATTTTTACGTTGCCTGCATACCCTAAAGCTTAGAAGCTCCAGCGCAAACCAGCATCCAGACGCCAGTCATTGCTGCCGGTGTCGCCGCCAAACTTCTTCTCGAAGGTAGCGTATACATAAGAATTGTCGTTTACCTTCATGCTGCCGCCCAACTGCCATTCAAACCAGGTTCCGCCAAAATCAACTGCTGTGCTGCTTGTAGGCTCATTTTCAGCTACGAAGGTTGTAGTAAAGTCGCCGCTGAATTCATGTGCCAGGGCAAATTTCGTATAGAACATTGCCTTGTCAGTTGTTTTGCCAATTCCCAGACCAATGCGTCCGATTGCACTGGTAAAGGCATCCTGGCTGACATACATGTCCTTCTTCAAGCCTTTGGAGTCGAGGAAATCGCTGGCTGCACTATAGTCAGCTCCTGCAACACGTCCAACAGTAAACTGTACGCTCGGATCAATGTAGAAGCCGTTCTGCATCTGCATTCTGCGGCCATATTCAGCACTCAGGGACAGGCCCCAGGTATCATAATCGCCTTCCAGCTTATGGCCCATGTCATTATAAACTGTATAATCATTATCAAGCTTGCCACCTTTAACGATTACATCAGCATAATGTCCCTTGTCGCTGTTCCAGCTACCATATACAGACAGGCTGACAGCCTTGCCGTCACCATGACCGCCCATTTCGTAGGTGTTCTTGCCCTTGTTGTAGCTTACTGCCGCACCAAAGAGCATGTTGTTGTCCAGCTGCTTGTCATAGCCTAACTGATATGCATTAAAGCTGGTGCTGTACTTGGTATTCTTAGCATCAAAGCTGTTCTTGCCGCCGTAGTAACGTGCCCACAGGCCGCTTTCCTCATTTGCCAGACGTACATCACCTATACGCTGCAGCATATCGCTGTTTTCGCTACGCCACAGCAAAGCTGTGGAAGCCATAGCGGATTTAGCACCGCGCATCATAGCTGTTTCGCTGCTGCCGTAAATAATTTCCGGATCAGTACGCTTAATGCTGCCATCCTTATAATTACCCTGGCCATGCTCACCGTAGCTAATATCACCGTAAACCTTAACCTTCGTCAGGCCTTCGGCAATTTCCACATGACCGCTCAGATTATCAGGATTACTGCCGGCATCTGCATAATACAGCTTCTTGCTCAGCTCGCGGAAGAGTTTTTCAATATTATCAGTTTCAGTATAGCTGAGGTTGTCGGAATTATCGGTTCTCAAGGTAATACTGCTGCCTTCGGCTGCTTTGTCGATATTCAGCGAACCGCCGCCGAACTTGATATTATTCAGAGCGTTAGTTGCAGTATCCTTATCAGCAGTATGCTTGTAGTTAACAACAACATTGCCACTATAATTACCTACAGCAATATTACCTGCGTTAGCATCAGTCTGATTAATAATACCGCCATTACCCTTCAGGCTGCGCAACTTGCTGTTGCCGATATTGTTCCATTGTGCCTTGCTGCTGTTCAGATTCAGGTTAACGTTATCTCCGTCAGCATTACCGGTCCAGATACCCATATCAGCATAAATATTGATTACTGCGTCACCGACGGTGCTTACATCACCTGTAAGCTTGCTCTCGGCAGTTCCCAGTCCGATATCTACGCTGCTGCCGGCTGCTGCGAGAACGTTGCCGGTAATATCAGTAAGGGTGTTTCCTGCCGCATTATTATTGGTGTTAATGCTGAGCTTACCTTTATTATCCGCAGTTACATCGCCTTTAACAGTGCCGCCGGCAAGCTCAATGCTGCCTGCATCTGCCTTCACTGCATTACCGCTGCCTACGGTGATATTTGTCAGGCCATCTGCTTTAATACTGCTGCTTGCGCCATTAGCAATAAATGCACTGTCTGCAGTTACAGCGCCGGTGTTATGCAGAATGATTTTGCCGCCGTTTTCTGCCAGTAAAGCCTGACCTGTAGCCTTTATGTCCATCTTATTAAGATTTTTGAATTCAATGGTAATTGCATCTGCTTTCACAGCATCAGCACCGGAATTCAAGCTCATGCTCTTATTATTAAGCTGCAGCTGCAAATCTCTGCCTGCTCCGACGGAAGTACCTGCGGTAGTAATAATGCTTCTATCCTTGCTGAAGTCGTAAACAGCATTATCTGTATGCAGTACGCCAGCAAGCTTATACTCTTTATCCTGCTTCCATTCGCCGGTAATCTGACTTGTAAAGTTATCTTTTGTCTGTTCTTCAGGATAGGTTACATTCGGAGTAACGCTGCCATCCTTAAGGCTGCCCTGACCGGTCGTCTTATCATAGGCAATATCACCGGTTTGTTTAACAACGGAGCTTGCTGTCAGACCTTCTGCCAACTTAACATAACCGGTAAGATTCCGCTCGCCGGTAATATAACCAGTGTAATACAGCTTGTTAGCTAAAGCATTCAAAGCATTAGCAATACTATCCTCATCACTGAAGTCTACACCGCTTCTGTCCGTCAGCATGGTAATCTTGCTGTTGGCTACTGCCTTGTTAACGGTAAAGTTACCGCCGTGTACTTCAGCAGGATTGCTGCTGTTGTGCTTGTAAATGACTGTTGCGTCACCGCTGTAGCTGCCGATGGTTACGCTAGCTGCAGCGTTAGTCATATCAACTATGCCGTTAGTAGCATTGAAGCTCTTCAGGCTGCTTGCACCGCTGTTGTTCCAGGTGCTGCCGTTCAGTGTCAGGCTGAAGTCTGCACTAGTGCTTGCACCTGTCCAGATGCTGCCATTTGTCAATACTGCACTGCCTGCAGCGCTCGTGCTGCCGTTCCACTTGCTGTTGTCGGCAGTAAGGCTCAGACCTGCACCGCTGTTGTCACCGCTCCAGCTACTGTCTGTCAGATTTACTGTTGCGTTGCTGCCAGTGTTTGCGCCGTTCCAGCTTGCGCCGTTGGTCAAAGTAATATCTGCCTTGGCACCGCTGTTAATGCCATTCCAGGTAGAAGCGTCCAGTTTAATTGTGCTGCCTGCACCACTGCTGTCGCCTGTCCAGCTTGTGCCGTTAGTCAGCGTTGCGTTCAGTTTGCCGGTGTTGGCTCCGTCCCAGGTACCCTTGCTCAGGCTCATGGTAGTATTGCCGCTGTTGTCACCAGTCCAGCTTGCGCCTTCCTTGAAGTTCAGCTCTACGCTGCCGTCAGCATCTGTTGCCACATTGCCGTTCAGCTTGCTGAGGTTCTTGGCTGTAACCTTCGCACCCTTGCCATTAGCATTAATATCGCTGCCTATGATGGTATCAGCAGAATCAATCGTTACTGCTGCATTTGCGCCATTTGCGCTCACTGCACCGTTGACTTTCGCAGATTTCGTTGCCTTAATCGTTACAGCATTATTTGTGCTTACGTCACCGTTCAGCGTTGCGTTAACTGCAGTGATATCCACCTTGCTATTGTTGGCGTTGATTGCTTTCGCACCACTTACTGTCAGGCTGCCTGCATCCTGAACTGTCAGCTTGCCACCGCTTGTTGCGATGCCGTCACCGCTGTTGGCAGTAATCGTCATATCGTTGTTGTTCAGCTTCAAGGTTGTATCCTTAGCTGTAGTAATTGCACTGCTGTCGGTAGTAATCGTGGTTGCGTCTTTCGTGAAGTTATAGATATTATTATCGACGGTGTTGGAGAGTACGCCGGCCTTACGGTATTCCTTATCGGTCAGATGCTCACCGGTAATGCTTGTTACAAAGGCTGTTCTGTCCTGTTCGGTCGGATATACAGGTCCCGGTGTTACAGTCTTGTGGTCCGCACTGCCCTGACCTGTTGTCTTGTCATAGACAATGCCTGCGGTCTGTTTAGCAACAGAAGTTGCTGTCAGGCCTTCGGCTATCTTCACAGTACCGTTCAGGTTGCTTTCTGCCCCGCCTATTGCTCCCATGTAGAACAGCTTGCCTGCCAGTGCATCCAATGCTTCGTTAATCTTATCCTCATCCGTCGTATCTACGCCGGTGTTATCCGTCAGCATGGTAATCTTGCTGTTGGCTGCTGCCTTGTTAACGGTAAAGTTACCGCCGTGTACTTCAGCAGGATTGCTGCTGTTGTGCTTGTAAATGACTGTTGCGTCACCGCTGTAGCTGCCGATGGTTACGCTAGCTGCAGCGTTAGTCATATCAACTATGCCGTTAGTAGCATTGAAGCTCTTCAGGCTGCTTGCACCGCTGTTGTTCCAGGTGCTGCCGTTCAGTGTCAGGCTGAAGTCTGCACTAGTGCTTGCACCTGTCCAGATGCTGCCATTTGTCAATACTGCACTGCCTGCGGCATTAGCATTGCCATTCCACTTGCTGTTGTTAGCAGTCAGGCTCAGACCTGCACCGCTGTTGTCACCGCTCCAGCTGCTGTCGGTCAAGTTAACCGTTGCATTAGCGCCGTTATTGGCACCGGTCCAAGTAGAAGCGTTGCCCAACGTAATGTTCGCATTCGCGCCGCCGTTAGCTCCTGTCCAGGCTGCTTTATCTGCCTTAACGGTTACGCCGTCTGCAGTATTGCCTTTGCTCCAGCTTGCGCCGTTGGTCAAAGTAATATCTGCCTTGGCACCGCTGTTTGCACCATTCCATGTAGAAGCATCCAGCTTAATCGTGCTGCCTGCACCACTGCTGTCACCGGTCCAGGTTGTACCATTTGTCAGAGTTGCGTTCAGCTTGCCGGTATTAGCTCCGTTCCATGTGCCCTTGCTCAGGCTCATGGTAGTGTTGCCTGCATTGTCGCCACTCCACGCTGCGCCTTCCTTGAAGTTCAGCTCTACGCTGCCGTCAGCATCTGTTGCCACATTGCCGTTCAGCTTGCTGAGGTTCTTGGCTGTAACCTTCGCACCCTTGCCATTAGCATTAATATCGCTGCCTATGATGGTATCAGCAGAATCAATCGTTACTGCTGCATTTGCGCCATTTGCGCTCACTGCACCGTTGACTTTCGCAGATTTCGTTGCCTTAATCGTTACAGCATTATTTGTGCTTACGTCACCGTTCAGCGTTGCGTTAACTGCAGTGATATCCACCTTGCTATTGTTGGCGTTGATTGCTTTCGCACCACTTACTGTCAGGCTGCCTGCATCCTGAACTGTCAGCGTACCGCCGCTTGTTGCGATACCATCACCGCTGTTAGCAGTAATCGTCAGATTGTGGTTGTTCAGCTTCAAGGTTGTATCTTTGGCTGTAGTAATTGCACTGATGTCGGTAGTAATAGTTGTTGCGTCTTTCGTGAAGTTGTAGATATTATTATCGACGGTGTTGGAGAGTACGCCGGCCTTACGGTATTCCTTATCGGTCAGATGCTCACCGG
>ERZ1026776.224-NODE-224-length-43095-cov-7.493796_pt1 | contig 43095 bp, 36 predicted proteins | sample MGYA00380125_ERZ1026776 | MGnify/ENA primary metagenome ERZ1026776 (study PRJEB33269, sample SAMEA4719761) | human gut metagenome | biome: human-associated habitat; feature: organic feature; material: feces | place: Cameroon | collected 2013-10 ...
TCGTCGGCAGCGTCAGATGTGTATAAGAGACAGAAATAATATTAGGTTTAGATGAATTTTGGAAAATATGATTTGGGGTGTTTGTATTGAAATATGTATTCTTTGGGAGCTTGATTATCTTATTAATTCCCCTTTTATTTTGTATATATAAAGTATGGTGTATAGAGAAAAATCCATTGCGTAATGCTGTATTGGGATTATTGATTTCACAGACAGCCATGGTAATGTTCTATGGTATGGCATTGATGACCATGGATGAGAATATGGCTGTGTTTTTCTATATTCTTTTTTATTATAGTGTGGCATTTATGACATTTTCTTTGTCAAGATATAGCAGGGTTTATACAAATACAAATCGAAAACATGTATGTGGTTTGGTGCTTACGTGTATATTATTATTTGTAGATGCCGTAGTATTATTTTCAAATATGGTCACGCGCAGTGTATTTCAGGTTGTAAATAAAATAGACCGGTTTGAAACCACTTTTTATGCAGTAAAAAGTTATGGAAATCTGTATTTGGTGCATGTAATTATAAGTTATCTTTTTGCTATGGTTGGTATGGGTATATTGTTTTACCGGAAGTTGAAGTGCCCTAAAGTATTTCGTGTCAATTACATGTTTGTGCTTATCACGTTGGTGGTTACTATGTTTACGAATATATTGTTTTTCAAGATAGGGGGGGATTATGATTTCTCTCTGGCAGGATATACATTATCGTGCTGCGCAATCACCTATTTTACTTTTTTTCATGTTCCCGCCGGTTTGGTGGAGAAGATGCTTTCCTTATTTGTGAAAACCATTGATGATGGGGTAGTTTGCTATGATTTAAAAGGAAAATGTATCCATGCAAACGAATCAGCAAAACGAATTCTTAAAGTACAGGAAAATGCTATGTTTGACAAAGAATTATTGAATTGGCTGGCGGATAGAAATCTGCAGGATCTGCAGGAATTGCAGGAGAATATATGGACACAGCAGGTGGAAATCGATGGGAAAATGCATTTCTTCCGGTTTGAATATAAGAGAATGATATATGACAAGCACTATATAGGAAGCTTTTTCTTAATGCGTGATCAGACAGAAGAAACAGAACGGGTAAAGCTGGAGCAATATAAGGCAAATCATGACGCGTTGACCGGTATATATAATCGGGAGTATTTTTATCAGCGGGTAGAACAGAAACTACGTGAAAATAAAGACAAAAAGTATTATATTGTGTGTAGCGATATTCGAGATTTTAAGATTGTAAATGATGTATATGGGATAAAAAAGGGAGACGAAGTTCTTATCAAACAGGCAGAAAGCCTGAAAAGTAAATCACCGTCAGGGTGTCTGTATGGAAGATTATCCGGTGACCGCTTTGCGATATTAGTTCCGAAAGAAGAGTTTCAGGAAAGTATTTTCCGGAAGGAGATTTCACGTATTGAACAGATTGAAGGCAGCTCAAACTTCCGGCTTCGTATATATATGGGTGTTTATGAAGTGGACAATCTGGATACCCCAATCGCTGTTATGTGTGACCGGGCGGTTATGGCAATTAAGACGATTAAGGATGATGCGGCAAATCGAATTGTATACTATGACAAGAAATTGCGAGAGAATGCTTTGAAGGAACAGAGTATTGTAGGACAGTTCCATGATGCTTTGGAAAGCGGACAGTTCTGTTTTTATATTCAGCCACAGATTTCATCGGATGGCATTGTCCGAGGCGGCGAGGCTCTGGTGCGATGGATTCATCCTGAACGCGGGATGATACCGCCGGGAGAATTTATAGAAATATTTGAGCAGACAGGACTTATCAGTGAGTTAGATCGTTATATATGGGAGAAAGCATGTATTCAGTTGCGGGATTGGCGCAGACAGGGACATGCAGACTTTTATCTGTCGGTCAATATTTCACCACGTGATTTCTATTATATGGATATTTACAAGGTCTTCACAGGATTGGTGCAGACACATGGATTTGAGGCTAAAAATCTGCATCTGGAGATTACAGAAACGGCGGTAATGGCAGATACGAGGAAGGTAATCAGACTGGTAAATAAATTGCGGCAATACGGATTCAAGGTGGAGATGGATGATTTTGGAAGCGGATATTCTTCGTTAAATATGTTAAAGGATATCAAGATGGATACCATTAAACTGGATATGGGATTCCTTCGGAAGACACAGAACAATGAGCGAAGTATGTCGATTGTCCGTAATGTGATTCAGCTTTCCAAGAAGCTTGGAATGGAAGTTGTCACAGAAGGTGTTGAAACGGTGGAACAGGTGGAAGCTTTAACTGATATGGGATGTGATGTATTCCAGGGATATTATTTTGCAAAACCAATGTCAGTATGGGATTATGAGGACAAATATATACCGATGGAAGGATAGAGGGGATTAGATTGAAGAATGGCATGTTGGCGCTTATGCTGATTATGGTTGTTTTATTGGCATATCGCATTATTATGATCAATCGAACAGAACGGACGCGTGTCGTCAAAGACGTGGTATTGCTGCATATCACAGCGGCTTCAACGATACTTTTTTATGCGCTTACACTTTTCCATTGGAAGGAAGCGTTTGCAGTAATGGCATATGGCTTATATTTTTGGTGCAGCGATTTTTTGTTGCTATTTTTCTTTGTCTATTTGAATGATTTTACGCAGGAGACTTTTGTAGAAAAAAAAGGCGGAATCATCATAGCGGTATTTATTATCATAGATGGAATTTTGTGTCTGATCAATGTATTTGACAGAATATTATTTTCTGTAACGTTGTCAGGAAGCGAAGCAGACGGATATTATTATAAAGTATCGGAGCGTACATGGCTGTATACATATCATAAATTGTTTGTTTATGCATTTGCGCTGCTTATATTGATTTTGGTTATTTATGAGATTTACAAAGCAGCCCGGATATATGTAAAGCAGTATTATGCGATTTTGTATTGTTTCTTGTTTACGGTTGCACTGAATGTTGTCTATGAAATATTGGATTTGGAATTTGATTATTCAATTTTATTTTATGCGTTGATTGCGTCGGCAATCTATTATTTCACATTTGAATATGTTCCAAAGGGGCTGGTGGAAAAGACACTCGCTATGGCGGTTCAGAATTTCACAGATGGGGTAATCTGTCTGGACATCAATGGACGCTGCGTATACGCAAATAATTATGCAAAATTGGCTTTCCATGCAGAAAAAGATATTACGGTCATTGAAAAGTATTATCACGATTGGGTTGATGGACGTGTACCGGAACAGATTGAAGCGTGCAGCTGGCAGGGAGAAACGGATTTTTTGAATCAAACACATTTTTTTGCCACACAGTATCGTGGAATCTGGGATGAAGATAATCGTTTTATAGGATGCTATTATGTGCTGCATGATGAAACAGAACATAGAAAACGGTTAGAAGAAGAACGGTATCGGAGTAATTATGATATGTTAACAGGGCTTTTAAACCGCGAGTATTTTTATGAAGTTGTGACTGAGCAGATTGGAAAAAATCCAAACGTAAAGTATTGTATTCTGTGTGCGGATATCCAGAATTTTAAGATTATCAATGATGTGTTTGGTATTGAGCGTGGGGATGACGTATTGAAAGCTGTTGCTGGCATGTTTCGGAATCTTGCAACCGGAGATACGAAGGTGGCACGACTTTCAGCAGATCGTTTTGCGGTTTGTGTGCGGGAAGAGAAGCTTGATCATGAACGCTATCTGGAGGAGGTGGATCTGGTAAGCAGTGTTGGAGATGACAATACATATCATGCAAGAATATATACCGGAATCTGTCCGATCGGAAATGTAAAAACTCCGATATCTGTATATTGTGACAGAGCATTTCTGGCAATCGAGTCAATCAAGGGTAATTATCAACAGTCTATAGCGTATTATGATGATGAACTGCGTAAAAGAATGCTGGAAGGACAGCATATGGTGAGTGAGTTCCGTTCTGCAATTGCAAAACAGGAGTTTCAATTGTTTTTACAGCCACAGGTAGATATAGATGGAACTATGCTTGGTGCAGAGGCATTAGTTCGCTGGTTCAGACCGGTGTATGGAATGATGCTTCCGGAAGAGTTTGTAGATGTCTTCGAAAAATCAGGATTGATCAGTGCAATGGATCAGTATGTGTGGGAACTTGCATGTAAGGAACTGCAGAGATGGAAAGAACAGGGCAAAGAACAGTATTATATCTCGGTCAATGTTTCGCCGAAGGATTTTTATTTCTTAGATATATATCAGACATTGACGACATTGGTAGAGTGCTATGATGTAAAACCGGAACTCCTTCATCTGGAAATCACGGAGACATCCGTTATGAAAGATGCAAACAAACAACTTGCATTAATCGATGAGCTGCGGAAATATGGTTTCCATATAGTTATGGATGATTTTGGACGGGGATATTCATCGTTGAATATGCTTCAGGATATGAATCTGGATGCAATCAAGATTGATATGGAATTTTTGCGGAGAAATGAAGATCCGGAGAGAAGCCGCATGATTTTGGAGATGGTGCTGAATCTTGCAGCGGAATTGGAAATCAGCGTGGTTACAGAAGGTGTGGAACAAAAAGACCAGCTTCGGTATATGCAGGAACTTGGATGCACATTGTTCCAGGGTTTTTATTTTGCAAAACCGATGCCGGTCAGTCAATTTGAAAAAACGTTTTTTTAATCAAGCAGAGTTTCCCATGTTTCATAAAGTGCGGAGAGTGTTGTTTCAAGCTCTTTGCGCTTTTTTGATAATTCGTTGAGCTTTGCAGAATTCGTTGCAAAATCCGGGTTCAAAAATTCTTCGTCAATTTTTGTGATTTCTGCTTCTGTCTGCTCGATTTTCTGTTCTGTTTTTTTGATATCATTTTCTTTTTTGCGAAGACGTGCCTGTTCTTCTTTTTGCTTTTTATAATCATCTTTGCTTGAAGCTACAGGAGTGGAAGCTGCCACCATGGAAGAATCAAAAGCCTGTTTTGGCACAGAGGCTTCGTAGATCAGTTCTTTATGGGCTTCATAATAATCATAATTTCCGATAAATGAATATAGCTGCTGATCTTTTAATTCAAGAATTCGTGTTGCAATGCGATTGATAAAATAACGGTCGTGGCTGACAACCAGCACCGTTCCGGTGTAATTACGGATTGCATCTTCCAGTATACCTTTGGATTGGATATCCAAATGGTTTGTCGGCTCATCCAATACAAGGAAATTCGCAGGAGAGAGCATAAGCTTGGCAAGAGATACACGTCCCCGCTCACCACCGCTTAAGTCTTCAATTTTCTTAAACACGTCATCCCCTGTAAATAAAAATGCAGCCAGAACATTGCGGATTTTTGTGTTTGTCAGATCCGGATAAGCGTCACTGATTTCTTCAAAGATTGTCTTGTGCAGGGAGAGAACCTGATGTTCCTGATCATAATAACCGATATGTACACGTGAACCGAGTGCAATCGTTCCATTGTCTTTTGCTACGATATGGTTAATCATCTTTAGTATCGTTGTTTTTCCGGTTCCGTTTCCGCCGATCAGAGCTACCTTTTCTCCAAGCTTGATGTCGAAATCCAGATTGTCAAACAGACAGTTGTTTCCAAACGATTTGGAAAGGTGTGTGACAGTTAAGACATCATTTCCGCTTTCGACAGAAGGCTCAAGAGATAGACGCATCTCCGATGCTATCTCAGTTGGCTTGTCGAGAACTTCAACTTTGTCCAGCATTTTTTCACGGCTTTCTGCACGTTTGATAGATTTCTCGCGATTAAACTGTTTCAATTTGGTAATGACTGCTTCCTGATGCTTGATTTCCTGTTGCTGGTTTAAATAGGCTTTCATCATGTTCGCACGGATTTCTGCACGTTTTTCAGCATAATAAGTATAGTTTCCGTGATAGACGGTCGCTTTTTTGTTGTCAATTTCTATGATGCTTGTAGCTATGCGGTCAATAAAATAACGGTCGTGACTGACAATAATTACGCTTCCGGGGTAGGAAGATAAAAATGATTCCAGCCACGAAATACTTGGCATATCAAGATGATTCGTCGGCTCATCCAAAATAATGATATCGGGACGGGTCAGTAGCAGTCGCCCAAGGGCAATTCGCATTTTCTGTCCGCCGGATAAGGTGTTGATATGGCGGTCATAGTCGTCCGGACCGAAACCAAGACCTTTCAGAACGCCGATAATCTCGCTTTCATAGGAGTAACCGTTGTCGCGGTCGTATTTGCTGCTCAGACGGTTGTAGGTCTCAAGGATTTTTTCAAGTTCTTCGCCTTCTGCATGTTTCATATCGTGTTCCAGGCGGCGGATATTTGCTTCCAGGTCAACGATATATTGTTTGGCGGCAAGCATTTCACCATATATGGTATTGTCAAAAGAGATATCCTGATGCTGTGACAGATAACCGATGGCTGTGTCTTTGGCAAGTATAATCTGGCCATTATCAGCAGTTTCTTCTCCCATGATGATTTTTAGAAGTGTTGTTTTCCCGGAACCATTGATACCGACAATTGCGATTTTCTCTTTTTCGTTGACGTGGAAATTCACATCCCGTAAGATTTCTTTTGTTCCGAATGCTTTTGATATATTTTGGCATGCTAACAGCATGGCAAGCTCCTCCTGCTTATAATACAAATTCTACCACAGCATTTTATCAAAAAGCGGGCGGACTTTCAATCATACATTGAAATAAGACACGAAAAATGGTATACTAAAAAATACTTATACGAACAAATGTTTTGAATGGAGGAAGTGGTTTTTTGCTATTTAAGAAGACAAATCCGGCAAAAAAAGAAATTGAAGATTTATTCCATGAAGTGCAGATTAATCTGGAGAATAATTATAAGGATTTAGCAATCTCTGCACGGAAACAGGCAGAGATGAAGCTTGCAGAATATCAGGCATCCGGAGCAATTGGGGAAAAGGATTATACGAAGCTGAAACAGCAGCTTGATGTGTATACAAAAAGAATGGAAGGATATCATCACTGATATGCGGCATAAGAATGGAAAGAAAACAGCATCTGTTCTAGGTATGCTATTACTGACTGTAATCCTGATCGGCTTGTATCAGAGAGGAAGGCTGCATGGGGACTCCGGGAAGGGTTCGCAGGTGACAGATGGGCAGACTGTTTATAGTTTTGCGATGGGAACTTCGGTGTCAGTCAGTCTGTATGACGCTCCGGGAGGAGAAGAGGAAAAGCTTGCGCAGGCAGTAAAGAATCTGGATGAACAGGAGATATCATGGAGACAGGAAGACAGTGCATTATACAGACTGAATCATAGCTATACAGCGGGGCAGGAGACTATGATTTCTGATACGTTGTATGTGGCATTGACGCAGGCGTATAATATTTGCAGGGATAGTGAAGGGGCGCTCGATATCACGATTCGTCCGCTGGCGAATCTGTGGAATATCGAATCGGCAACGGCGGAGGATTTTGTAATCCCGGATAAATCACAGATTACAACAGCGCTTGCAAAGACCGGATACGAGTCAGTTACGATTGGAGAAGACAAAAGCGTCACGCTTGCAAAACCGGGTATGATATTGGATCTCGGTGCAGTTGGGAAAGGCTTTGCGCTGGATGTTGTACAGCAGATTTTAAAAGAAGACGGAGTAGGCGGCGCGACAATCAGTGTCGGCGGAAGTGTGCTTGTGTATGGAGAGAAAAAAGAAGGGAGTGCATTTCGTGTTGGTATCCGCAATCCGCAGGGAGATGCAGAGGATATGATTGGGTATCTCGAATTTGCTTCAGACACTAACACCTGTATATCAACGTCCGGTGATTATGAGAAATATATTGAAAAAGATGGAACAAGATATCACCATATTCTGGACCGGAAAACCGGATATCCGGCGGATTCCGGATTATCATCCGTGACAGTCGTATGTCAAAATGGATTGTATAGTGATGCACTATCTACAGCATGTTATGTGCTTGGCTATGAAAGGGCATTGATGCTATTAAAGAAATATAAAGCAGAAGCTGTTTTTATTGACAGCAATAATCAGATTACTGTTACAGATGGACTGAAAGATCAGTTTTATCTCACACAGAACAATCAGTAATTATAAGAAAGAAAAGAGATGTAGAATATGAAGTGGCTGGAACATTTTAAGACAATCACTGCACATAAAATAATGGTCATGCGGCACTGTTTTGCCGTTGGACTTTATAAGCAGGGATTATTGCATGATTTGTCAAAATACTCATGGACAGAATTTTCCATGGGTGCAAAATATTTTCAGGGCAACCGAAGCCCGAATGATGCAGAACGGGAAGATAAAGGGTATACATTATCGTGGCTGCATCATAAAGGAAGAAATAAACATCACCTTGAATATTGGGTTGATTATAATGTTGACAAGACGGATACAGAGCATTTGCTCGTGGGCTGTAAGATGCCAAAAGAGTATGTAATTGAGATGTTCTGTGATCGTGTGGCAGCCTGTAAAATATACAATAAGGAAAATTATTATGAAAAGCAGGCATTGGATTATTATATGAATGGCAGATCAAGGAGGCTGTTACATCCGGATTCTGCCAGACTTCTGGAAAAATATTTACGGATGCTTGCAGATAAAGGCGAGGCGTATACATTCCGCTATATTCACAATTATGAGGTTATTCCTCTTCGACGAAAGAAGCTTGCGGGATATATTCCATTCATAAAATATTTGTTCCCGTACGGAGAAGATTATTAGAAGGCGGTATTATAGGAGAAACTATGAAATTTACGCATTTACATGTGCATACGCAGTATAGTCTGCTGGATGGTTCTGCCAAAGTCAAGGAACTGGTTCCGCGTGCAAAGGAACTTGGAATGGATGCGCTTGCTATCACAGATCATGGTGCGATGTATGGAGTTATTGAATTTTATAAGACGTGCAAGGCGAATGGAATCAAACCGATTATAGGGTGTGAAGTGTACGTGGCACCGGGATCCCGGTTTGATCGTGAAGTGGTGAAGGGGGAAAACCGGTATTATCATCTTGTGCTGCTCGCCAAAAACAACGAGGGATATCATAACCTGTGCAAGATTGTGACACGTGGATATACAGAAGGATATTATTATAAACCACGTGTGGATATGGAGGTGCTGGAGAAGTACCACGAAGGGATTATTGCACTTTCTGCCTGCCTTGCAGGAGAAGTCGCAACGAATTTAAGACAGGAGCAGTATGAGAAGGCAAAGGAAACAGCGCTGCGGCACCTGAAGATATTTGGCGCGGGCAACTATTATCTGGAGATGCAGGACCACGGCATTCCGGATCAGCGAACAGTCAATATGGGTGTGATGCGGTTGTCCAAGGAGACCGGAATCCCGATGGTTGTAACGAATGATTCTCATTATATCAACAAAGAAGACTGGGAGGCACATGATATCCTGCTCTGTATCCAGACAGGAAAGACGGTCAATGATGAGGACCGGATGCGTTATGCAGAAGGACAGTTCTATCTGAAATCCCCGGAGGAGATGGAGGCGCTGTTCCCGTATGCGAAGGAAGCATTGGAAAATACGAACAAGATTGCGGATATGTGTAATGTCGAGATTGTGTTTGGTGAGCGGAAGCTTCCAAAATACGATGTGCCGGAGGGATATGATTCCTTCTCCTATCTGACGATGCTCTGCGAGGAGGGTGCAAAAAAACGTTATCCGGAAGTTACAGACGAGGTAAAGAATCGTCTGCACTATGAGCTTGACATGATTAAACAGATGGGCTTTGTGGATTATTTTCTGATTGTCTGGGATTTTGTCAATTATGCGAAAAGTCATGATATTCCGGTAGGACCGGGACGTGGTTCGGCAGCCGGATCCATTGTATCGTATTGCCTGTATATTACAGATATTGAGCCTTTGCGGTATGATCTTCTGTTTGAACGATTCTTAAATCCGGAACGTGTATCAATGCCGGATATTGATATTGATTTCTGTGTCAACCGCAGACAGGAGGTTATTGATTACGTTGTACAAAAATACGGCAAAGAGAAGGTAGTTCAGATTGTCACCTTCGGTACGATGGCAGCAAAGATGTGTGTGCGTGATGTCGGCCGGGCGATGGCACTTCCGTACAGTCTGTGTGATAAGGTTGCAAAGGCGATTCCGAACAAAATTCCGGGTGTAAAGGATGTTACACTTCCGGTCGCTTTGAAGACAAGTCCGGATTTAAAGGAAATGTACGAGAATGAACCGGATGTCACAAAACTGCTTGACATGGCTATGAAACTCGAGGGATTGCAGCGGCATACCGGTGTTCATCCCGCAGGTGTTATCATCGGTCAGAAGCCGATTGAAGAATATGTGCCGCTTGCACGAAGTGTAGATGGTGGCATTGTGTGCCAGTATGAGAAAGATCCGGTAGAAGAGCTGGGGCTTTTGAAGATGGACTTCCTGGCTCTGCGAAACCTGACGGTTATCAAAGATGCATTAGACCGGATCGAAGCCAATCACGGTGTGAAGATCAATATGTCCGAACTGGAGCTGACGGATCCTGCGGTCTATGAGTTGTTATCTGAGGGGAAGACAGATGGTGTATTCCAGTTGGAGAGCGCGGGAATGAAGTCTTTCATGAAGCAGTTGAAGCCGAAGAATCTGGATGAAGTAATCGCCGGAATTTCTTTGTATCGTCCGGGACCGATGGATTTTATTCCGAAATATTTAGCAAACCGTGAGCATCCGGAGAGTATCATCTACGATACACCGAAGCTGGAGAAGATTCTGAAATCGACATATGGCTGTATGGTATACCAGGAGCAGGTTATGCAGATTGTAATGGAGCTTGCCGGATACTCGATGGGACGTTCCGATCTGGTACGCCGTGCAATGGCAAAGAAAAAAGCGGATGTCATGGACAAGGAACGTCAGTATTTCGTATATGGTAACGAAGAATTAAACGTACCGGGCTGTGTGAAAAACGGCATCCCGGAAGAGGTAGCAAATAAAATCTTCGACGATATGGTCGACTTTGCAAACTATGCATTTAACAAATCTCATGCGGCAGTGTATGCAGTAGTCGCATATCAGACTGCGTATTTGAAGATATATTATCCGGTTGAATATATGGCAGCGCTGATTTCGTCTGTCCGTGAAAATACGGAGAAGATGAGCAGTTATATCCAGACATGTAAATCACTCGGTATTAAGATCCTGCCACCGGATATCAATAAAGGAAGCGGAGACTTCCTTGTCGATGGAGGTGCAATCCGGTTTGGTTTATCCGGGTTAAAGAGTATCGGAGACGGTGTGACGGAGGTTATACATCAGGAGGTTGTTGCGAACGGACCATTCACAAGTCTGGAAGATTTCTGCAACAGGCTTTCCGGAAAGGAAGCCAATAAGCGGACAATCGAAAGTTTTATATTGGCGGGGGCATTTGACTGTTTTGGACATAACCGCCATCAGATGATGATGGTTTATCCGGCAGTTCTCGAACAGACGGCGAAGGAAAAGAAAAATGCCATGAGTGGGCAGATGTCTCTGATGGATTTTCTTGGGGAGGAAGAAAAGACGGAGTTTCAGGTACGTTATCCGGATGTAGAGGAATATTCAAAGGAAGATCTGCTGGCAATGGAGAAAGAGATTCTGGGTATCTATGTAAGTGGACATCCGTTGGATGATGATTTAGATATATTGGAGGAATATACGACTGCAAAGTCCAGTGATTTCCTTGTGAATACGGAAGAAGACAGCGATGATCCGGAAGCAGGGATGAATTATGATGAGCAGGAACATGTTGTAGATAAAGCCAGCTATACCATTGGCGGGCTGCTTGCGGATATTACAAAAAAGACAACGCGAAATGGTGATGAGATGGCATTTCTTACGATTGAGGATTTGTATGGAACAGTTGAGGTTATCGTGTTTGCAAGGGATTACCGCCAGAACAAAGACCGATTTGTAAAGGATACAAAGGTACTTATCAAAGGAAATGCATCTATCGATGAGAGGGGCGGAAAACTGCTGTTTTCGAGGCTGACGACCTTTGCGGAGGTACGTCAGGCTCGTCTGGCGGCAGGAAAAGAGTTGTGGCTGCGATTTGCAGATATTGAGGGGTATATGCAACAGGAACAGACGTTATATGCGACTTTGAAGCAGCACCCGGGATGGGTGGTTGTGAAGGTATTGATCAAACCACAGGGAGAAGGACAGGAACACAATATCAAACTCAAGCAGCTTCCGGATCTTTACAGGGTAGATGCAGGAGATAAACTATTAGAAGTATTGAAGAACACCTATGGAGAAGAAAATGTAATTCTTCTGGATAAGAAAGGAAATGGCGAATCGTGATAACATCTGCATCAAATGACAGGATAAAAGAAGTGAAGAAGCTGATGAAGTCAGCCGGTCTGCGGCGGGAAAAGGGACTTTATATCGTGGAGGGAATCCGCATGGTGCGGGAAATCCCTGCCGATGCAATCCGGACACTGTATGTCGCTGAGAGCATGGCAGACAAATTTGCGGATGTCTGCAAAGAAAAAAATGCATCCGTGGAGATTGTCAGGGATTCTGTATTTCAAAGTATGTCCGATACAAACACCCCACAGGGAATTCTGGCAGAAGTGTATCAGAAGCAGACGACGGAAGAGGATTTGTTTGGCAGGGATACGGATTCGTTTTTGCTGATTATTGAACGGTTACAGGATCCGGGTAATCTTGGTACAATTATAAGGACTGCAGAAGGTGCAGGAGTGACAGGGATTATTTTAAGTTCGGATTCGGTGGATATTTACAATCCGAAGGTGGTCCGTTCAACGATGGGATCTGTATTTCGGATGCCAATCTTAGTTGCGGAAAATCTGGCAGATACGGTAGAACGGGTAAAAAAACAGGGGATTCCGGTGTATGGAGCACATCTTAATGGGGATACCTTTTATGAGAAGGATTTTAGCGGCAAGTGTGCGTTTTTGGTTGGAAATGAAGGGAATGGTTTGTCTGATGAAATCAGTGCAAAGGCAGATGAACTGATCCGGATTCCGATGTGCGGACAGGTAGAATCGTTAAATGCTGCGGTTTCAACAGCAGTGATTGTATACGAGGTATTGCGACAGCGAAGCACATCAAAAAAATAAAAAAGTTTGGAATATTACAATATAGGCACGCATATATTGTAAATGTACAATATTAAAAATTCACAGTTTATATGGGGATATAAATGAAAGCTGTGAACATTGACAAGAGGGAGGAAAAAATATGACAGAGAAAGTTTTGAACAACAATCAGGTGGTAGTAGCAGGAGAAATCGTATCAGATTTCCGATTCAGCCATGAGATATTCGGAGAGGGATTCTATATGGTGGATTTGGTTGTCAGCAGATTAAGCGATGCGCATGACGTGATTCCTTTGATGGTTTCCGATCGCCTGTTTGATGTAGAAAAATCCCATATTGGGGAAAAGGTACTGGCAAAAGGTCAGTTCCGGTCTTACAACAAGCATGAGGAAAATAAGAACCGGTTGATTTTGTCTGTGTTTGTTCGTGAAATCGAAGTGATTGACGAAGTCGATGACAAGGAGAATAAGCCAAATCAGATATACCTGGACGGATACATATGTAAGGAACCGATTTATCGTATGACACCGCTTGGCAGAGAGATTGCAGACATCCTGCTCGCTGTGAACCGTGCATATGGTAAGTCTGATTATATTCCTTGTATCTGCTGGGGCAGAAATGCCAGGTTTGCGGGAAAGCTTGCAGTCGGCGAGCATGTGGCAATCTGGGGGCGCATTCAGAGTCGGGAATACCAGAAGAAAATAGGAAATGACGAGATAGTAAATAAGGTGGCATATGAGGTTTCTGTCAGTAAAATGGAATGTTTGGAATAATGATTGACAGACCTATTTAACGATGCTATACTATCAATGATTATTGATTGAGTAGAGGTGCGGGATTCAAGAGTACTTTGCGGGATGACTTAGAACAGTGGATCGCATGGAAAAGGGGAAACCGCCGAAGGACGACAGATGTCTAAGCACTGGAATCCTGGTTGTGCAATGAAGAATTGTATGACTGTCATTTGTGAGCATGCAGATGGAGCGCTACCGGAATTGAGACATTTCAAGCTGGCACTTTATCGGAGTGCCAGCTTTATTTATGGTTATACTTTATATTTTAGGAGGAAGAGAAAAATGTCAATTTTTACAGGTTCAGCAGTTGCGATTGTTACACCATTTAAGAAAGATGGTTCCGTAGATTATGATAAGTTCCGTGATGTAATCGAGTACCAGATTGCAGGGGGAACAGATTGTATCGTTGTATGTGGAACGACCGGAGAATCCTCCACATTGTCACATGAAGAGCATCTTGAGTGTATCCGTTTTTGCACTGAGGTTGTCAACAAGCGTATTCCCGTTGTTGCAGGTACTGGTTCAAACTGTACAGAGACAGCAATCTATCTGTCTCAGGAAGCTGAAAAGTATGGTGTGGATGGTTTGCTTGTAGTTACACCATATTACAATAAGGCAACACAGAAGGGACTCATTGCACATTATACAGCAATTGCAAATTCAGTTACAATTCCAATCATCATGTATAATGTACCAAGCAGAACCGGTACGAATATCCAGCCGGAGACAGCCGTATATCTGGCTAAGAATGTAAAGAATATCGTAGCAATTAAGGAGGCAACCGGAAATCTTTCACAGGTTGCACGTCTTGTCAGTCTGGCAGATGGCTGTCTGGACGTATATTCCGGAAATGACGATCAGGTTATGCCGATTATGTCCCTCGGTGGAAAAGGTGTGATTTCTGTACTTGCAAACGTTGCTCCGAAGGAGACACATGATATGGTACAAAAGTATTTAGATGGCGATGTTGTTGGTGCCAGAGAAATCCAGATTAAGGCAATTCCGCTTTGCGAAGCGCTGTTTTGTGAAGTTAATCCAATTCCTGTCAAGAAGGCTGTGGAACTGATGGGACTTTGTGAAGGAAATCTCCGTATGCCATTGACAGAAATCGAGCCGGAGCATGAAGCACAGTTGAAGAAAGCTATGGTAGATTTTGGAGTGAAGATTCAGTAATTCAGATAGACGAACTGGGAGGAAGAACAAATGATTCGTGTCATTATGCATGGATGCAACGGTAAGATGGGTCAGGTGATTACAGGACTTTGTAAAGAAGACCCGGCAGTCGAAATCGTTGCAGGTATTGATGTTGTAGACAATAAGGAAAATGGATATCCGGTATTTACGGATATTGATACCTGTGATGTTGCAGCAGATGTGATTATTGATTTTGCGGCAGCAGTTGCAGTTGATAAGCTGCTTGACTACGCAGTTGCAAAGCAGATACCGGTTGTTCTTTGTACGACGGGACTCTCGCCGGAGCAGCTTAATAAAGTGTCTCTTTGCTCAGAAAAGGTAGCAATTTTAAAATCTGCCAATATGAGTCTTGGTATCAATACATTGATGAAGCTTTTGAAGGATGCAGCCAATGTGTTTGCACCGGCAGGGTTTGACATTGAGATCGTGGAGAAGCATCACAATCAGAAGGTAGATGCACCATCCGGAACAGCACTTGCACTGGCGGATGCAATTAACGATGCCAGAGACAATGCATATGAGTATGTCTATGACCGTTCACAGGTAAGAAAGAAGCGTGACAAGAAAGAACTTGGTATTTCTGCGGTACGTGGTGGAACAATCGTTGGTGAGCATGAGGTAATCTTTGCGGGCGTGGATGAAGTGATTGAGTTTAAACATACGGCCTATTCGAAGTCTGTATTTGCGAAGGGTGCAGTGGAAGCTGCAAAGTTTTTGGCTGGTAAGCCGGCAGGATTTTATGATATGGCGGATGTGATCGGATAGACGAGAGGAAACGGTATGTATCAGGATGAAATTATTTTGTGCAGTGCGTCAAAGTACACACAGAAGTATTATTTGAATGAGGATTTTGAGAACCTTCCGACAGAAGTGAAGAAAGAGCTTCGAATCCTTTGTACGCTATTTACAGAGGATGTTGGAGGAATCATCATGCTTGTGTTTGACAGTTTGGGCAATTTAAATATCGTGACGGACGCTGCAGAGGAAGATATCCTGTACGATGAGATTGGCTGTGGTCTAAAAATCAAGCAGATCAGAAAGGAAAAAAAGGAATTGTTTGAACAGCTTGAGCTGTATTTTCAGACATTTTTCCTTAGTTAAGGGGAACATATATGTTATTTGCAGTAGACGTTGGAAATACAAATATTACAGTAGGACTGTTTGACGGTAAAAATCTGATTAAGACTTTTCGAATTACAACCGGTACGGCACGTACATCCGATGAGTACGGTGTGTATTTTGTGGATTGGCTGCGTGTTCGGGATATACGTGTTTCAGAGATTGATGCTGTTATTATTGCTTCGGTTGTACCGAAGGTCATGCATTCTCTGACAAGTGGTATTATCAAGTATCTGAATATCCAGCCTATCATTGTTGCTCCCGGCATCAAGACCGGAATCAATATCGCAATTCCAGAGCCAAAGACACTGGGCGCCGACCGTCTGGTTGATGCAGTTGCTGCGTATGAGCTGTATGGCGGTCCGGTGATTGTTGTGGATTTTGGAACCGCAACGACACATGATCTGGTGTTAGAGGGTGGCGTGTTCCATTCCGGTGCGACATCACCGGGAATCAGACTTGCGGCGGCAGCACTTTGGTCCGGAACTGCAAAGCTTCCGGAAATAGAGATTAAAAGACCGGATACGATTCTGGCGAAGGATACGGTCAGCAGTATGCAGGCGGGTGTATTCTATGGATATGTCGGTCAGACGGAGTATATTATCCGCAGAATTAAGCAGGAATCCGGTTTGGAAAATATCAAGGTTGTAGCAACCGGAGGACTTGGAAAGCTGATATCAGAAAATACGGATTGTATTGATTATTATGATGCAGATCTGACATTAAAAGGTTTGCAGTTAATCTACGAGAAACAATAAAGGGCGAAACAATGGATTTTAACGGTAAAATTGCGTTGGCACCAATGGCAGGTATCTGTGACCTGCCATTTCGTCTCTTATGCAAAGAGATGGGCTGTGATATCGTATACACAGAGATGGTGAGTGCCAAGGGTATGTATTATAACAATAAGAATACGGGACCGCTGCTTATGACAAAACCGGAGGAATCACCGATTGGCGTGCAGATCTTTGGGAGTGAACCGGAGCTTATGGCATCGCAGGCAAAAAGACTGGAAGATAAGGGATTTTCCTTTATTGATGTGAATATGGGATGCCCGGTGCCGAAGATCGTCAACAACGGCGAGGGCTCGGCGCTTATGAAGCAGCCGGAGTTGATCGGAGATATCGTTGATGCGCTGGTGCATGCGGTTTCACTTCCGATCACGATCAAGATTCGGGCCGGCTTCGATTCGGAACACATCAATGCACCTGAGGTAGCACGAATCGCGGAACAGGCAGGTGTTTCTGCGATTGCCGTACATGGCAGAACGAGAGAACAGTATTATCACGGACAGGCAGACTGGGATGTGATTCGGCAGGTGAAGGAAATGGTGTCTGTGCCAGTGATTGGAAATGGAGATATCACATGTGCAGAGGATGTGATTAAGATGCGCGAACTGACCGGTTGTGACAGCGTAATGATCGGACGGGCCGCAAAGGGAAATCCGTGGATTTTTCAGGATATTTGTTATTTCCTGAAAAACGGAGAGCATCTGGAAAAACCAAGTGTGGAAGAGCGAAAGGCGATGATGCTGCGTCATGCGTCTTTGATGGTGGAATATAAAGGAGAATTTACCGGGATTCACGAGATGCGCAAGCATATAGCATGGTATACGCAGGGAATGCCGGATTCAGCAAAGCTTCGTGCACGGATCAATATGGTGGAAACTTATGATGCGCTTTCTGCTATGGTGCAAGCTCTGTAAGTTTTTTTGAAATAGAAAGCAGATCATAAGCGGTGTGATACTCTCGGCTGTTCATGGATACAATATAATTTCTGGCATATGCCTTGCAGATTCCATGAGATGTAAGTGTGTCCGCCGCTTTGTTGTATGCGATGGCGGCAGAGATTTCATCTGCATAGGTGCCCACAACAAAATCACCGTTCACATGGATTTTTGTCTGATAAACAATCTGTCCGTTTGCAGCTTCTTTTTTTTGTACGCCGGCATAGGTGTTTATAATTTCAATATTGGAATATCGGAAATCAAGTGCATCAGCATTTATCATGCGGTAGTCTCTGCCATAGACTGCGAATGGGCGGATGCCATATCTGGACAGAATACTGTATTGGCTTCCATAATCGCTCACAAACAGATATCCGCCTTTTTTCTGGATTTTCTTAGATGCGTAAAAAAACAGATCATCACGGTCAAATTTTAAGATCTCTGATTCTGCCAGGTAATATTCGAAATATTTTTTATAGAGATAAATAGGTGTTTTAAAATAAATGCCGTTGTCACGAAAGTTGAGCAGGCATATAAATTTATCATGGGGCAGACAGGAAAACAGGTTATGCTGAGCCAACGTGATTTCTGTATGATCCAGAATAAAACGTGATTCCTGATAGGCGCGTGAAGCCGTCGGTTCATCCGGATAACTTCCAAGGCTGATATGTTTTTTCTTGTATGTGATAGAAGCTCGATAGTAGATACTTCCGTTTTTTTTTCGGGCTGTATAAATTCCGGGTAAAACTGCCATAATCAGTGATAGATGCCATCCTTTCAAAATTAATAGATAACCGGTTATGATAAACATGAGTTCAGTATACTCACTGAACCGGAAAAAGTCTAGTCAAAGAAGGGAAAAAAGTATTGAAAAAGTCGCGAAATTACTTGACCGGATGATATTCTTGAATTATAATCATGAGAGTGTAAATGTAACCTTTTTGTAACAATTTATCACATATTCCCAAGACATAAAAAGGAATTTGTAGAGGTGAATGAAAACAATATGGAGACCGGGAAAATCACAACAATCCAATTAAATACGGATAAAGCGAAGAAGAAAACCGCCGGCGTGGTTAGGACATTTATACAACAGTATGGAAAATACGTAGGTGCAGTTATTGTATCGATTGCTCTGGTGATTGTGTGTGGTGTCTCGTTGGCAGATCGAATTGCAAATCGGGATATTACAACCGGAGTTATGATGACTGTTGCGGATTTGACAAAGGACAGAGAGGCATTTTCCGGGAATGAGTTTGCGGACACTATAATATCGTATGGAGATATGATTAATACGGATTATAATACAGAGCAGTATGCACAGTTGGAACTTGCGGAACAGCAGATTGATGAGATTTTAACTGCCAAAAGACAGGATAACCGGGATCAGGCTGCGATGGATGCGTTGTCTGCGGTTCATTCAGGCGTCGGAGACCCGAGTGAATATGATGCATATGCAGTTGCCCATGGAACGGATATTTCTGATCCGGAGACAACAGAAGCAATGACATTTTCCGTACCGACATATGTGGCTGCTGATGCGAATGGACAGTATCAATACCTGGGTGAATATCTGCTTACTGCATATTGCCCTTGCCCGATTTGTTGTGGAAAGTGGAGTAACATGGAGAATCCGGTAACTGCAAGTGGTGCACGTCCAACACAGGGATGGACAATTGCTGCGCCGAAGGAGTTTCCGTTTGGTACGAAAATCATGATTGATGGACAGATTTATGAAGTTCAGGATCGTGGTGGTGCAATCAACGGAAAGCATTTTGACGTATATTTTAATACACATCAGGATGCATTGAATTTTGCGATGAGAACAACCTCTGCCTATCTGGTAGTTGAATAAAAGGAGAGAAAGATGGAACTGGTTTACAGAAGCACAAGAAATGCACAGGAAGAAGCAACTGCTTCTATGGCGATATTGAAAGGACTTGCAAACGAGGGTGGCTTGTTTGTGCCGGATCAGATTCCGGCATTTGACAAGAGCTTAGAGGAGCTTTCTAAGATGGATTACCGTGAGGTCGCATATCAGGTTATGAAGCTGATGCTGACAGACTTCACAGAGGAAGAGCTTCGCCATTGTATTAACAGTGCATATGATTCAAAGTTTGATACCAAGGAGATAGCACCGCTCGTACATAAAGCTGGTGCATATTATCTGGAATTGTTCCATGGAGCAACAATCGCGTTTAAGGATATGGCACTTTCTATTCTTCCGTATTTGCTGACAACTTCAGCGAAGAAGAATAACGTGAAGAATGAAATTGTAATTCTGACTGCGACTTCCGGAGATACAGGTAAGGCTGCGCTTGCCGGATTTGCGGATGTACCGGGTACGAAGATCATCGTATTCTACCCAAAACACGGTGTAAGCCCGATTCAGGAGAAACAGATGGTAACCCAGAAGGGTGATAATACATGTGTCATCGGTATCACAGGTAATTTTGATGACGCACAGACAGGCGTGAAGAAGATGTTCTCTGATAAGGATCTGAATGAGTATCTGGCATCCAAGGGATATCAGTTCTCTTCTGCAAACTCTATCAACATCGGACGGCTTGTACCACAGATGGTATATTATGTATATGCATATACAAGACTCGTTGCAAATGGAGAGATTAAGGCTGGTGACAAGATTAATGTCGTTGTTCCAACCGGAAATTTCGGAAATATCCTGGCAGCCTTTTATGCAAAGCAGATGGGACTTCCGATTAACAAGTTTATCTGTGCATCAAATGAGAACAAGGTTCTGTATGATTTCTTCCGTACAGGTACATACGATAGAAAGAGAGAGTTCATCTTAACAACTTCTCCTTCTATGGATATTCTGATCTCCAGCAATCTTGAGCGCCTGATTTATCGTATTGCAGGCAATGATGCAGAGAAGAACAAGGCTTTGATGCAGGCGCTAAACGGCGAGGGTGCATATACGATTACAGATGATATGAAGAAGCAGCTGGCAGATTTCTATGGAAATTATGCATCTGAGGAAGAAACAGCAGCTACAATTAAGCGTGTATATGAGTCCGATCAGTATATCATGGATACCCATACAGCTGTAGCAGCTTCCGTATATGATAAGTATGTGAAGGAGACCAAAGACACGACACCAACCGTGATCGCAAGTACTGCAAGTCCATACAAGTTCACGAGAAGTGTTATGAACGCGATTGACAGCGCTTACGATAAGCAGTCTGATTTCGAACTTGTAGATGAGCTTAATAAGCTTTCCGGTGTGAATGTACCGCAGGCAATCGAGGACATCCGTCAGGCGGAGGTTCGCCATGATATCGTCTGTGATAAGGAAGACATGCTTACAGAGGTAAAGAAGTTCCTGAATATCTAATAACATAGACGCGTAGCGGTTACGCGCGGCAGTTCATTCGCACCATCCTGCCGTTAAACAAAACTAGGGCAAGCCATAAATGATGAATTTATGTTGCGGGTGCTTTGTGCACCCGCATTTTTGTTGAAAGGAGTTTTACATGTATACATTAAAGACAAATGCAAGCTTTGACAGCGCACATTTTCTCGCTGGCTATGAAGGAAAGTGTTCCAACATTCATGGACACCACTGGACGGTAGAAATTGAGGTGGGAAGCAATAGTCTGGAGATGGGAGGAAACAACCGTGGCATGATCGTAGATTTTTCCAGATTAAAAACAGATCTAAGGAATATCGCAGACGCGCTCGATCATTGCCTGATTGTAGAGATTGGAAGTCTGAAACGAAGAACGCTGGATGTGCTTGAAGAAGAACATTTTAAGGTGGTGGAAGTGATGTTCCGCCCGACAGCGGAGAACTTCGCGAAGTTTTTCTATGAAGAGATGAAACAAAAAGGCTATCATGTCTTAAAGGCGACGGTGTATGAGACACCGAATAACTGCGCCGCATATATGGAGTAATATGGGAGATTATAAAGTAGTAGAAAAGTTTGTCAGTATCAATGGCGAGGCAGCCCATGCCGGGGAGCTTGCGTGTTTTATCCGGTTTGCGGGATGCAATCTGGCATGTGGATACTGTGATACAAAATGGGCGAATGAGCCACAGGTGCCATATGAGAGTATGAGCTTGGAGGAAATCTATGCGTATATCAAGTCTTGTGGTGTGAAAAATGTGACGCTGACCGGAGGTGAACCGCTGATTCAGCCGGAGATTGAATCACTAATCAAACTTCTGGCAGCGGATAAAAATCTGCGTGTGGAGATTGAGACAAATGGAAGTGTGGATATCTCCGGGTATGATGCACGTCCGGAGAATGTCTGCATGACACTGGATTATAAGCTTCCGGACAGTGGGATGGAACGGTTTATGCACACAGAAAATTACGCGTGGCTGAAACCACAGGATGCGGTAAAATTTGTTGTTTCATCGACGAGAGATCTGGAAACTGCGAAGAAGATTATTGAGATATATGACCTGTGTGAGAAGGCGGCGGTATATTTAAGCTCTGCATTTTCGGCGATTACACCGGCACAGATCGTAGATTATATGATACAGGAAAACATGAAGGATGTCCGGTTACAGCTTCAGATGCACAAATACATCTGGGACCCGGAGAAAAAAGGAGTATAAGATGGCAATCGATAAAGAAGCAATCAAAGAACATATCCGCGGGATTTTAATTGCCCTCGGTGATGATCCGGACCGGGAGGGATTGAAGGAGACACCCGACCGGGTTGCCCGCATGTACGAGGAAGTATTTGAGGGAATGAACTACACGAACGATGAGATTGCGGAGATGTTCAACAAATCGTTCGAGCGTCCGGGTAAGGACACGAGCGATATGGTGTTGGTCAAGGACATTGAAGTATTTAGTTACTGTGAGCATCATATGGCACTTATGTATGATATGCACGTGTCAGTTGCATATATTCCGAAGGGAAAGGTGCTTGGGTTAAGCAAGATCGCGAGAATTGCGGATATGGTCGCAAAACGCTTACAGCTACAGGAAAGAATCGGTACGGATATCGCATATATTATGAGTAAGGTGACCGGAAGCGAGGATGTTGCAGTTGTGATTGAGGGAAGCCATAGCTGTATGACGGCAAGAGGAATTCGGAATGCAAGTGCAAAGACATTTACGACGACATTTACCGGTAAATTTGATAAAAATGAAACATTGCAGAACAAATTGATGATGTTACTGAGATAGAAGAAAAAGAGATTAGAACACAGGATAAGAAGGAGTGATTTTTATGCAGCACAAGAAGAACAAAGAAGCAGCCGTTGTTGTATTTAGTGGAGGCCAGGACAGCACGACCTGTCTGTTATATGCAAAGAAGCATTATAAGAAGGTGTATGCCGTATCGTTTGATTATCACCAGAGACATGTGGCAGAGCTTGACGCGGCAAAAGAAATCTGTGAGAAACTTGACGTGGAGCAGACAATCATGGATATGACACTGTTAAATCAGCTTGCACCGAATTCTTTGACTAGGGATGATATGCAGGTAGACAGTGATGCTCCGGCAGAGGGCACACCAAATACATTTGTCGATGGAAGAAATATGCTGTTTTTGACATTTGCGGCTGTGTTCGCAAAGCAGAAGGGGGTAACGGATATTTTGACAGGGGTATCCCAGAGTGATTTCTCCGGTTACCCGGACTGTAGAGATGAGTTTATCAAATCTTTGAATGTATCTCTGAATCTGGCAATGGATTATGAGTTTGATATTATCACACCGCTCATGTGGATTGATAAGGAAGAAACATGGGAGCTCGCAGATAAGCTTGGCGGATTTGATTTAGTTCGCAATATGACATTAACATGTTATAATGGTATTAAAGGCGATGGCTGCGGCAATTGCCCGGCATGTAAGTTACGGAAAAAGGGCTTAGATGCTTATCTTGCAAGACGATAGAATGATAATGGAGGGAAGCCATGAAACGCTTGTTATTTATTATCAATCCGAAAGCCGGACGAACGGCGATAAGAAATGATTTGTTTGAGATTATCATGGTATTTTCGCAGGCTGGATACGAGGTCGTGACCTATCCGACACAGGGACCGGAGGATGCAGAGCGCAAGGTGCGCGTGGATGGTGAAGATTATGATCTGATTGTGTGTGCGGGTGGTGATGGAACACTTGATAACACTGTCTGTGGATATTCTAAGATGGGACATAAGAAAGTGCCGCTTGGTTATATTCCGGTTGGAACAACGAATGATTTTGCACGAAGTCTTCGTATCTCCAGAAAACCAATAGAAGCAGCAAATCAGATTATAAATGGAAAATGCACTAAGATAGATGTCGGACAGTTTGCGGAAAAGTCGTTTATTTATATTGCGGCATTTGGTATCTTTACCGATGTGTCATACAGTACGAATCAGTCTTTGAAAAAGGCAATCGGACATTCAGCATATATTGTTGAGGGAATCAAAAACATCGGAAACTACAAGGGCTTTAATCTGACTGCACAGTTTGATGATAAGACTATCACCGGAAAATATTTGTACGGCATGGTTACAAATACCCTTTCGGTCGGAGGGTTTAAGCTGCGGGGGGCCAAGCATGTTGTGTTAGATGACGGGAAGTTTGACTGCCTTTTTATCAAGATGCCGTCGACACCGGCAGAGATGCAGCAGATTATTCGTGGACTTTTGCAAAATGAGGTCGAGGGTAATGAGATGTTTTTTGAATGTAAGGCATCTCGCGTCGTAGTAGATGGGGAACAGGAGATTGCATGGACGCTCGATGGTGAGTTTGGCGGAAGTTTAAAGCATGTGGAGATCTTAAATCAACAGCAGGCACTGGATATCATGCTGCCTCAGATTAATATTGAGGAAGTAGCTCATCAACCACGTGACGATGAATTTGAAGGTATGACAGATGCAGACCGCAAAGAGGAAACTGCTTATACGGAGGATGATATCGATATCGAAGACCTATATAGCCGATATGCACTGCATTATCAGGAGAAATCCGAAAGGATGGATGTTGAGGATGAACAGACGGATTTGGATAAAACCGTGTGACAACTCATTGTTATGCCAATTCTTTACAATTTGGAGAAAAAAGCATATAATAAGAATAATGCACACAAGCATAAAACAAACAAGATAAAATTTAGAAACCTAAATTGAAAGGGGAAAATATGGGAAAGTATTTCGGAACAGACGGGTTCCGCGGTGAGGCAAACATAGACCTGACAGTGGAACATGCGTATAAGGTCGGAAGATATCTCGGATATTATTTTGGAAAAGAGAAGCAGGGGGATGACCGTGCAAGGATTGTGATCGGAAAGGATACAAGACGTTCGAGCTATATGTTTGAGTATTCACTTGTAGCGGGTCTGACTGCAAGTGGTGCAGATGTATATCTGATGCATGTCACGCCGACACCGAGTGTTTCATATATTGTGCGTGCTGATGAGTTTGATTGTGGAATTATGATTTCCGCAAGCCACAATCCGTTTTATGATAATGGAATTAAGATCATCAACAGTCATGGTGCCAAGATGGACGCGGCAGTTGAAAAGCAGATAGAAGATTATATCGATGGACTGGTGCCGGAGATTCCGTTTGCAACGAAGGAAAAAATTGGTCGTACAACGGATTATTCGATGGGTAGAAACCGTTACATCGGTTATCTGATGACACTTCCGACACGTGCATTCAAGAATCTGCGTGTGGGTCTTGACTGTGCAAATGGTGCATCTTCGACGGTTGCAAAAGCTGTGTTTGATGCACTTGGTGCGAAGACCTATGTCATCAACAATACGCCGGATGGTACGAATATCAATACAAACTGTGGTTCCACACATATCGAGGGATTACAGAAGTTTGTGGTAGAGAATAATTTAGATGCTGGATTCGCTTACGATGGCGATGCAGACCGTTGTCTGGCTGTCGATGAGAAGGGGAATCTTGTGGATGGCGATGCAATCATCTATATTTGCGGAAAATATCTGCGTGACCGCGGCAGACTGAACAACAATAAGGTTGTCACAACTGTAATGTCAAATCTTGGATTATACAAGGCTCTGGATGCAGAGGGTATCGGCTATGAGAAGACGGCAGTCGGAGACAAATATGTCTACGAGTGTATGATGGAAAATGGTTATATTCTCGGTGGCGAGCAGAGCGGACATATTATCTTCTCCAAAAATGCAAGAACCGGAGATGGTGTTTTAACATCTTTAAAAATTATGGAAGCCATGGTTGAGGAGAAGATGCCGCTTTCGGAACTGACGCGTGGACTGACCATCTACCCACAGCTTCTGGTGAATGTAAAGGTTACAAGCAAGAAAGCAGTTATGGAAGATACAGATGTGCTTGCGGCAGCAAAGAAGGTTGAGGAAGCGCTTGGCGATGATGGACGGATTCTTCTGCGTGAGAGTGGAACAGAACCGCTCATCCGTGTGATGGTAGAGGCAAAGACAGATGCACTTTGCAAGGAACATGTGGATGCAGTCGTGGATGTAATTCGAAAAAAAGGATATGAAGTACAGTAAGAGTTTATGATAAATAATACCAGAAAACTTGAGACATCCCTTGTGTTTTTTCTCAAGGCAATTTTGAATTTGATATTGTTTTTTGTATTGTACGGAATCTATGCAAAGTCAAACTGGCAGCTTTGGAATCTGTCCCGAACGTCTGGAATTACGATTGCGGCATATGTGGTCATGCATTACATGTTTTCGACCATTTATGGACATTATGATATTGGAAAACGAAAAAGCAAGCCGATTGTTTTGTCGCTGTTTCTAAACCAGATATTTACGGATGTGATTGATGTTATAGTATTGTCTATCATGAATACAAATCAGATGAACAATCATAGTTTTAAATTGGAACAGCCATATTTGCTGGTGCCGATTCTGGTGATACAGTTTGTTGTTATTCTGTTTTTTGTATATGGTGGTAATCATCTGTATTTTAAGATATACCGGCCGGAAGATTGTATTATCGTTACATCTTCCCAGCAGAGTCTGAATGAGATTGCGCGCGGTATATTAAAGTATAAGCTGCAATATAAGATAAGCCGTGTTGCGGATTACCGGGATGTGAATTTGAAACAGTATATCCAGGATCATGATACGATATTTATTTACGATGTGCCGGTTCAGGATCGTACGCAGATTTTGGAGTATTGTTATCAGAATATGAAGAACGTATACTTTAATCCGGATATGCATGATGTCATTGAGAAGAGTGCGAAACATTTTATTCTGGACGATGTATCGGTGTATTGTAATTATTCCAAGGGGCTGACATTGGAACAGAGGTTTATCAAACGTACAATGGATATTATCATATCTGTGATCGCTTTGATTCTCACATCGCCGATTATGTTGGCTGTTATCATCATGATTAAGCTTGATGATCATGGAAGCATTATTTTCAAGCAGAACCGTGCAACGCGGGATGGAAAAATCTTTTCCGTGTATAAGTTTCGAACAATGCGGGAGAATGTACAGAATTATTCGGTTGTGGAAGATGATGAACGTGTAACCCGTGTGGGGAGGTTTTTACGAAAATACCGGTTGGATGAGATACCACAGTTTTTTAATGTCTTAAAAGGTGACATGAGTGTGGTAGGACCAAGACCGGAAATGCTTGCGAATGTGTTTAACTACACGTCTGTCCTTCCGGAATTTGAGTACCGGCTGCGTGTAAAGGCAGGAATTACCGGACATGCACAGATTGCCGGCAAATATAACACATCGCCGAAGGATAAGCTGATTCTGGATCTGACGTATATTGAAGAGTACAGTTTCTGGCTGGATATCAAGCTTCTGTTCCAGACATTGATTGTTTTGTTCAAAAAGGACAGTACTGAGGCATTCCACAGAGGAGAAGAACTGGTCTTTGAAGAGTATCAGCCGCCAGCAGAGGCAGAGAGTCAGGAAATAGAAAATTAATACAAACAAAAAGTTGTGTACGAATAGTGTACACAACTTTTTTGTTTGTATGTATGAAATCAGAAACTATAGATTCTGTGCATACTCTTCAAAGATATAATCATACATGGAAGGCAGACCGACAAACTCACAGCCATAGCGGTAACCGGCGTTACCGATTGGTGTTACATACAGAATCTTTACAACGGATAAAATTACTTCTTCCCGGTTCTCAAATTCGATTGTAGCATTGAAATAATAATTAACCGGAAGTTTGGACAGAGACATAAAGCCGATACCAGCTTTGGATATATCGAAGACCTCGATTTCGGCATCAAGATTCTCGATTTTTACACCATCCTGCTTAAATAAATTAGAAACTTCCAATTTGAGTTTGATTGGAAGTCTGACGTTCTTTCTTTTTTCCTGCATACGAACCCTCCAGCTTGGAATTTTTATTAGATTGGCACTATTATATCAAAAAAACAAGTGAAACGCTATATAAATTCACGAAAACTCGAAAAAAACACATAAACTGTTTGATACTTTAAGTTATCTAGGTTATAATAAGCAAGGTTTGAAAAAAATATCAAAAAAAGAAGCAATATGCAGATAATATGATTATAATGAGAGGAACGTGCGATATGAGTGATGTAATGGAACACTATCAGGATGATGGTCTGCACGAAGAATGTGGAGTCTTCGGCATGTATGATTTTGACGGACACGATGTGGCTAGAACGATTTACTACGGGTTGTTCGCTTTGCAGCACCGGGGACAGGAGAGCTGTGGTATTGCAGTATCGGATACCGAAGGACCAAAGGGTAAGGTACTGTCTTCGAAAGGTATGGGACTTGTAAATGAAGTCTTCACGCAGGAAGACTTAGATAAGCTCAAAGGTAATATCGGTGTTGGCCATGTACGATATTCGACAGCCGGTGCGAGTACCAGAGAGAATGCACAGCCGCTTGTACTGAATTATATCAAGGGTACCCTTGCTCTGGCACATAACGGGAATCTCGTCAATGCACCGGAGCTTCGGAGAGAACTCGCACATGATGGTGCAATCTTCCAGACGACGATTGACTCCGAGGTGATCGCATATCATATTGCTAGGGAACGAGTAAAGACATCTTCGGCAGAGGAAGCAGTTCAAAATGCCATGAAGAAGCTGGTCGGTTCCTATTCCCTGATTGTCATGAGTCCGAGAAAACTGATCGGTGCCCGTGATCCGTTTGGGTTCCGTCCACTCTGCATCGGAAAACGCGACAATGCATACGTGCTTGCATCCGAAAGCTGCGCCCTTGATACGATCGGAGCAGAGTTTATCCGGGATGTGGAGCCGGGAGAGATGGTTGTTATATCTCCGGAGAAGGGGATTGAGAGCCATAAGGATATGTGCCAGAAGGAACATGGCAGATGCGTATTTGAATACATTTATTTCGCAAGACCGGACAGCGTGATTGACGGCATGAGCGTGTATCAGTCCCGTATCATCGCCGGAAGATGTCTTGCCAAGGACAGCCCGGTTGAGGCAGATTTGGTCGTTGGCGTACCGGAATCCGGAAATGCAGCGGCACTTGGCTATTCGCTTGAAGCCGGTATCCCATACGGAACTGCGTTTGTGAAAAATGGCTATGTCGGAAGAACCTTTATCAAGCCGAAGCAGAGCCAACGGGAATCCAGTGTGCGCGTGAAACTGAATGTCCTGAAGGATGCAGTCGAGGGAAAACGTGTGATCATGATTGACGATTCTATCGTGCGTGGAACGACAAGTGACCGGATCGTCAGCATGCTCAAGGAAGCCGGCGCGAAGGAAGTGCATGTGCGGATTTCATCCCCACCGTTTTTGTATCCATGTTATTTCGGAACGGATGTACCGGATAGTGACCAGCTGATTGCATATAACCGTACGATTGAGGAGATCCGTCAGATCATCGGTGCAGATTCGCTGGGATACCTTAAGCTTGAACGGCTGCCGGAACTGACCGGAGGCAGACAGTTCTGCCAGGGATGTTTCACAGGAAAATGGCCAATTGATCCACCAAAAGAAGATATTCGTGGCGAATATGACGCATAAGGTGTATAATAGAAAATGCATGTGAGGAAAATATATAAATATATGGAGGTTTTTATGAGCAGAGATAAGTATGTAAGCCCACTTTCGGAAAGATACGCAAGCAAGGAGATGCAGTATATTTTTTCTCCGGACATGAAGTTTAAGACGTGGCGAAAATTATGGATTGCACTTGCTGAGACAGAGAAAGAGCTTGGATTAAAGGATGCAGATGGCAATCCACGTATTACAGACGAGCAGATTGATGAACTGAAAAGCCATGTGGAGGATATCAACTACGATGTGGCAAGAGAACGTGAAAAACTCGTGCGCCATGACGTTATGAGCCATGTATATGCATATGGACAACAGTGCCCGAAAGCAGCAGGGATTATCCATCTGGGTGCGACAAGCTGCTATGTCGGAGATAACACAGATGTGATTATCATGACAGAGGCAATGAAGCTTGTCCGTACAAAGCTGATCAATGTAATCAATGAGCTTGCAAAGTTTGCAGATACATATAAGGATCTTCCAACACTGGCATTCACACATTTTCAGCCTGCACAGCCAACGACAGTCGGTAAGCGTGCAACACTCTGGATGCAGGAGTTATTGCTGGATTTAGCGGATCTTGAATATATGATTGGGCAGCAGAAGCTGCTTGGCTGTAAAGGAACAACCGGTACACAGGCAAGTTTTTTAGAGCTGTTTGAGGGCGACCATGAGACAGTAAAGAAGATCGATGGCAAAATCGCAGAGAAGATGGGATTTACAGCATGTTATCCGGTTTCCGGACAGACATATTCCAGAAAAGTTGATGCAAGAGTCTTAAATGTACTTTCCGGTATTGCGATGTCTGCACATAAGTTTTCGAATGATATCCGTCTTCTGCAGCATTTGAAGGAAGTAGAAGAACCGTTTGAAAAGAATCAGATTGGTTCCTCAGCGATGGCATATAAGCGTAATCCGATGCGGAGTGAGCGAATCGCCTCTCTGGCTGACTATGTGATGGCAGATGCTTTGAACCCGGCAATTGTGGCAAGTACACAGTGGTTTGAACGTACACTGGATGATTCTGCAAACAAGCGGATCTCTGTACCGGAAGCATTTCTTGCTATTGACGGTATTTTGGACCTTTACTTAAATGTTGTAGACGGACTCGTTGTATATGACAAGGTTATCTATCAGCACTTCATGAAGGAGATCCCATTTATGGCAACCGAGAACATTATGATGGATGCCGTAAAACGTGGCGGAAACCGTCAGGAGCTGCATGAGAAGATTCGTGAGTATTCTATGATTGCTGGTGAGCAGGTCAAGAAGTATGGAAACGAGAATAACTTAGTAGAGCTGATTGCATGCGATTCTGCGTTTGGAATGACGAGAGAAGAGATTGAAGCATTGCTTGATCCAAAGAACTTTGTTGGACGTGCACCGGAGCAGACTGCTGAGTTTCTGGCAGAGCAGATTCAGCCAATTCTTGATGCAAACAAAGATATCCTTGGTGTAAAAGCAGAGATTAACGTATAAGATGCGTAATCACGGATGTGTATTGATTTTATTGTAAAAATAAAGTAAAATAGACAGGTCGGCTGTGGTCGGCACACTATTAATTGCAAAGTGATAAAAACGGAGGTAACAGGTTAGACTATGGTACAGGCAGTAGTAGGCGCTAATTGGGGTGACGAAGGTAAAGGTAAAATTACAGATATGCTCGCAGAGAAAGCAGACATTATCGTACGTTTTCAGGGTGGAGCAAATGCAGGTCATACGATTGTAAATAACTATGGAAAGTTTGCGTTGCATACACTTCCTTCTGGCGTATTTTATGACCATACAACCAGCATTATTGGAAATGGTGTAGCACTGAATATTCCGGTATTGTTCAATGAAGTAAAGTCAATTACAGATAAAGGTGTTCCAATGCCGAAGATTTTAGTATCGGATCGTGCACAGATGGTAATGCCATATCATGTATTATTCGATGAATACGAAGAGGAGAGACTGGCAGGAAAGTCTTTCGGTTCCACAAAGTCCGGTATTGCTCCGTTTTATTCAGATAAATATGCAAAGATTGGTTTCCAGGTAAGCGAGTTGTTCGATGATGAGGCGGCGTTGCGTGACAAGATAGAGCGTGTAATTGCATCAAAGAATGTATTGTTGGAGTATCTGTACAAGAAACCACTTCTGACAGTAGATGAAGTATATAATACTTTGATGGAGTACAAGGAGATGGTAGCTCCGTTTGTTTGTGACGTATCTGCATATTTGTACAAGGCAATCAAAGAAGGAAAGCATGTTCTATTGGAAGGACAGCTTGGTTCTATGAAGGATCCGGATCACGGAATCTATCCAATGGTTACATCTTCTTCTACACTGGCAGCCTATGGTGCAATCGGAGCGGGTATTCCACCATATGAGATCAAACAGATTGTAACAGTATGTAAGGCATATTCTTCCGCTGTTGGAGCAGGTGAGTTCGTCAGCGAGATTTTTGGAGAAGAGGCAGATGAGCTTCGCCGTCGCGGTGGTGATGGAGGAGAGTTCGGTGCAACAACCGGACGACCAAGACGTATGGGATGGTTTGACTGTGTGGCATCGAAGTATGGCTGCCGTATTCAGGGTACAACCGATGTTGCATTTACGGTATTGGATGTACTTGGCTATCTTGATGAGATTCCGGTCTGTGTCGGCTACGACATCGACGGAGAGGTGACAACGGACTTCCCGACAACCGCAAGATTAAAGAAAGCAAAGCCGGTATATAAGGTGCTTCCGGGATGGAAACAGGATATCCGGGGAATTAAAAAGTACGAGGATCTTCCTGAGAACTGCCGTAAGTATATTGAGTTCATCGAGGAACAGATTGGATTCCCGATCACGATGGTTTCCAACGGACCGAAGAGATCCGATATTATCTATCGTGGATTTAACAACTAAAATGAAATAAAAAGACAAAGGCTGTTGCACCATCGCTTTGGTGCAGCAGTTTTTCTAATTATGGAAACATGAAGCGTATGGAAACATGAAATCGTATGTTTTCGGGCATAGGAAATGGAGATGTTTATTCTATGAGAAATCTGACAATGTTGATGGACTATTATGAACTGACGATGTCCAATGGATACTTTGAAAAAGGATTTAAAGATAAGAAGGTCGTATTTGACATGTTTTACCGGAAGAACCCGGACAACGGCGGATTTGTTGTATCTGCCGGATTAGAGCAGTTGATCGAGTATATCGAAAATATGCATTTCTCAGAGGAAGATATTGAGTTCCTTCGGAGCAAGGGTGAGTTCTCAGAAGGATTTCTGAAGTATCTTGCCGGGTTTAAATTTACAGGAAATATCGATGCATTGCCGGAGGGAACGATCTGTTATCCGAATACGCCGCTTGTCACGGTGACGGCACCGGTAATTGAAGCACAGCTTATAGAGACAATGCTTTTACTTACAATGAATTTCCAGTCCTTGATTGCAACAAAAGCATCACGCATCTGCCGGACAGCGGCGGAGAGCGGAGCGGTTGTGATGGAGTTTGGCGCGAGACGTGCACATGGCGGTGATGCGGCAATTCTTGGCGCAAGAGCTGCTTACATTGGTGGTGCAGCAGCAACGGCGACTGTATTGGCAGATGAACGATTTGGCGTGCCGGCGATCGGGACAATGGCACATAGCTGGATTCAGTTTTTTGACAATGAGTATGAAGCATTTAAGGCGTATGCGGAAGTTTATCCGGATAACTGCACATTGTTGATCGATACGTATGATATATTAAACAGCGGATTGGTGAATGCCATCCGCGTGGCAAAGGAAGTGTTGGAGCCTGCCGGAAAACGCTTGAAAGGTGTGCGTATCGACAGTGGCGATCTGGCGTATTTCTCAAAGAAAATCCGTAAGACGCTTGATGCACATGATATGCAGGACTGCAAGATCGTTGTATCAAACAGTGTGGATGAGTTTTTGATGCAATCACTGAAAAAACAAAATGCAAGTATTAATTCATATGGTGTCGGAGAGCGGATGATCACTTCAAAATCCGATCCGGTTTTTGGTGGTGTCTATAAGCTTGCTGCAGTACAGAATGATGCCGGAGAATTTGTGCCGAGAATCAAGATCTCTGAGAACGTTGAGAAGATTACAAATCCGGGTAGAAAGAAACTGTGGCGGATCTATAGCCGAGAGACCGGGTATGCGCTTGCTGATCTTATCACAATGTATGATGAGAAGGTAAATGGAGACGAGCCATTTGCTTATGTGGATCCGGTTAAACCATGGAAAAAGATGAAGTTTGAAAACGTGGATGTGAAAGAGCTGCAGGTGCCTATTTTCCGCGATGGAAAGCTGGTATATGATAAACCGGAATTAGATGAGATTAAGGCATATGTAACGGAACAGCTTGACAACCAGATATGGGAAGAGGAGCAGAGATTTACGAATCCACACATCCATTATGTGGATTTATCAAAAAAACTGTATCAGGTAAAAGAGCAGATGCTTTCACAGGCACAGGGGGACAATCATTAAAAAATACACGAAAATAGATTCTTTTCGTTGACAGAAATTATCAGAAATATTAAGATAATTGTATATATTTCATGTTACGACATAAAAGTAGGAGAAGGAGAGAAATCTCTCTAAAAAGAATATGAGAAAATTTGACACCAGAACCCAATATTTTCGTTATGAAGTGCTGCGCGAAGTTGCACGTATGGCGTGGGACGGCACACTGCTCGAAGGAATCCTGGATATTCCGATGAAGATTATTCCGGGCAAGAAGCCGACGATGCGATGCTGCGTATTTAAGGAACGTGCAATTGTGAGTGAACAGGTCAAGATGGCAATGGGGGGCAATCCGGATAATGATAACGTGATAGAAGTCATGGAGATTGCCTGCGATGAGTGTCCGGTTGGCGGATATGAAGTCGGACAGCATTGTCGTGGATGTCTGGCACACCGGTGTGCGGATGCATGTAAGTTCGGTGCAATTACGATTGATGAGCATCAGAAAGCGCATATTGATAAGTCCAAGTGTAAGGAGTGTGGTGCCTGCGCAAAGGCGTGTCCGTATAGTGCTATATCGGATTTTAAGCGTCCGTGTCAGCAGGCTTGTAAGATCGGCGCAATCACAATGAATGAGGATCAGGAAGCGAAGATTGATAACGATAAGTGTATTGCCTGTGGCGCGTGTGTGTACCAGTGCCCGTTTGGTGCTATTAACGAGAAATCATATATATTACAGGTTATCAACATGCTCAAGGACAGTGACCATGGCAAGAACTACAAGGTATATGCAGCCGTTGCACCAGCGATTGCCGGACAGTTTATCTATGCGAAGCGTGGGCAGGTTATCAGTGGAATCAAGGCACTTGGCTTTGATGAAGTTGTGGAGGTTGCACTTGGTGCAGATATGACAACCTGGCATGAATCACAGGAGTTGCGGGAGAAGGGCATGCTGACAAGCTCGTGCTGTCCGGCGTTCGTAACTTATGTGGAGAAGAATTTCCCGGATATGCTGCCGTATGTATCTTCGACGTTGTCTCCGATGGCAATGATCGGTAAACATATCAAGGAGCAGGATCCGACGGCGAAGGTTGTATTTATCGGACCATGTACTGCAAAGAAGATGGAGATCCGCAAGGAGACAGTTGCACCATATATTGACAGTGCGCTGACCTTCGAGGAGCTGCAGGCAGTGCTTGACAGCCGGGATATCGATATCACGACACTGGAGGAAGAGAGTCTGGATGATGCTTCTTATTTTGGACGAATCTTTGCACATACCGGTGGTTTGAGCAGTGCTGTAAAACAGGGTATGAAGGAACAGGGGGCAGAGGATTTTGAATTAAAACCGGTTGTCTGTGATGGTATTGAGGAGTGTAAGATTGCATTGCTGAAACTGCGAAGAAATATGCTGGATGGTAATTTCATGGAAGGTATGGCATGCCAGGGTGGTTGTGTGAACGGCAACGGAAACCTGACACATATGGCAAAGAGCCGTATGGATGTAGAGAAATACGGTAAGGAAGCTGCAGATAAGACGATTGAACATGCAATTGCAGATTTTTCCTTGAAAGAATAAAGAGGGACAGGGGGTCAGCAGATGGACCAGATACAGGAAAGTTATGATGAATTTAATCTGAATTTCAGAATTGAAGATACAGTGATAGTGAATCAGACAGAGATGGAAGGGTTCAATGCATTTTTTTTAGGAAATCAGTCTACCTGTCAGCAGAGTATCGTGGATGGTGTAAGGGTATTATCTTATAAGATTCCGGCAACACTGCCACTTGGACAGTTTTTGAAAAAACAGTTATATAAAGGAGAGTTCCTCTCAATATTGTCCAATATTTTAAATCAGTTATTGTATTTTGAGGATTGCAATATGCCGATTAAGAAGGTGCTTCTGAATACGAAGTATATGTATATTGAGTTGTCAAATCTGCATGTACAGCTGATTTATATGCCGATTGAGAAAGATTTTGCAGATTGCAATGTCTGTGAGTTTGTGCAGAATTTTATCAGTAAGATTCGGTTCGCGGATATGCAGTGTGTCAATTGTGTAGATCAGATTCTGCATTATCTTGACAGCCGGCTGATGTTTTCTCTTCGGGAGTTCTATACATTTATCATCGAATTGCAGAAAGAAGAAATCTTGAAGGATGATATTGATCTGGGACAGGGGGAGACAACGGTGTTACAGCAGATGAGCTATAACAATATCACCCCGTATCTTGTTCGCTCTCGGACAAATGCGTTGATACCGATTGAAAAGAAGGAATTTCTTGTTGGGAAATCACCGGAATGTGATTACCAGATTATGGATAACCGCAAAGTGAGCCGGAAGCATTGCAGTTTCCGTATCAGCAATGGTGAGTGTTACATTCGTGATGAGAATTCGACCAACCATACATTTGTGAACGGCAAGATGATCCAGCCCGGATTTGATGTCATGCTGAAGAACGATGATTATATCCGTATGGGGGATGAAGAATTTAAGTATTGGGTAAGATAAAGAAAAAAGGAAGTTTCAGATGTACGAATGTAAATGTCTGAAACTTTCTTTTTTCATGTAATGGAACTGGTCGGATATGGGATTATTCATTTGACAGATAATGCCGCATGGACTTTAAGGCGTTTTTTTCTAACCGGCTGACCTGTGCCTGGGAGATAGAAATTTCATCCGCAACTTCGGTCTGGGTTTTGCCTTCAAAAAAACGTAACCGGATGATATTCCATTCACGTTCATTCAGACGGTGCATTGCTTCCTGTAAGGCGAGGGATTCCACCCAGTTTTCTTCTTTGCTTTTCTTATCTTTTACCTGATCCATCAGATACAGAATGTCCTGACCTTCCTGATATACTGGTTCAAATAATGACATGGGTGTCGCGATTGCGTCTAGTGCATTGACAATATCTTCTTTTGGATGGTCAAGCGCGTTGGCAATTTCATCTATCGTTGGTTCACGGTCATTTTTTTTGGTCAGGATATCACGCATATATATTGCTTTATAGGCAATATCACGAAGCGAGCGTGAAACGCGGATTACATTGTTGTCACGTATATATCTCCGGACCTCGCCGATAATCATGGGTACTGCGTAGGTACTGAATTTGACATCGAGAGATTGATCAAAATTATCCAGTGCTTTGATCAGTCCGATACAGCCAACCTGAAAGAGGTCATCCGAGTTTTCGGCGTGACTGCCGGAAAAACGTTGAATGACACTTAATACGAGACGCAGATTTCCGCGGATGAATTCTTCTCTGGCGTCTTTATCCCCTGCGTTCATACGGACAAATAATGCCCTTTTTTCTTCTTCGTTGAGCAAAGGGAGTTTACTTGTGTTGACTCCGCATATTACTACCTTATTTCCAGCCATAATTCGTATCTCCTGTAGTTCTTTTAGTTGCTACTACAAAGGATTTACAAAACTATGGAAAGCTATACAGTTTTTAGTTTCCAGTTTTTGGCTGGACTTCATTCTCGAAGTTTTTTGTGTAAAATATTGAAAGTAAGGGAAGAATGTGCTAAAATATCTAAGTTTGTTGTAGTTGAGTATGTATATAGAGATGAGGAAAGAGATATGCAGATTACAAGAGAAGATGTAAGAAACGTAGCAATTATCGCCCATGTCGATCATGGTAAGACAACTCTCGTGGACGAACTATTAAAGCAGAGTGGTGTATTCCGTGACAATCAGGAAGTAGCAGAGCGTGTCATGGATTCCAATGATATCGAACGTGAGAGAGGTATCACAATTCTTTCAAAAAACACCGCCGTTACTTATAAGAATACGAAGATTAACATTATAGATACCCCGGGGCATGCCGATTTCGGTGGCGAGGTAGAACGTGTCTTAAAGATGGTAAATGGTGTTATTCTCGTGGTGGATGCATTTGAAGGTGCAATGCCGCAGACAAAGTTCGTGCTCAAGAAGGCGTTGGAACTGGATTTGAACGTAATCGTGTGTATCAATAAGATTGATCGTCCGGAGGCAAGACCGGCAGAGGTGGAAGAGGAAGTGTTAGAGCTTTTGTTAGAGCTTGATGCCAATGAAAAGCAGCTTGATTGTCCATTTGTATACGCATCTGCAAAGGCGGGAATTGCGTCCCTCTCACCGGATGAACCGGGGACAGATATGCAGCCGTTGTTTGAGACGATCTTAAAGTATATCCCTGCACCAACTGGTGATCCGGATGCCGGAACACAGATTTTGATCAGTACAATCGATTATAATGAGTATGTTGGCCGTATCGGTGTAGGTAAGGTAGATAACGGTACGATTAAGTTAAACCAGGATGCGATTATTGTAAACCACCATGAGCCGGACAAGTATCGCAAAGTAAAGATTGGTAAATTATATGAGTTTGAAGGTCTGAATAAGGTAGAAGTGACCGAAGCAGGTATTGGTTCAATCGTAGCTATTTCCGGTATCTCAGACATCCACATCGGTGACACGATCTGTTCGCCGGATGATCCGGAACCAATTCCGTTCCAGAAGATTTCTGAGCCTACGATCGCAATGCATTTCATGGTAAATGATTCGCCGCTTGCGGGTAAGGAAGGAAAGTTTGTTACTTCCCGTCACCTGCGTGACCGTCTGTTCCGTGAGTTAAATACGGATGTTTCTCTTCGCGTGGAAGAAACTGATACAACGGAGAGCTTCAAAGTATCCGGACGTGGTGAGCTGCATTTATCTGTATTGATCGAGAATATGCGTCGTGAAGGCTATGAGTTCGCAGTAAGTAAGGCAGAAGTTATCTACAAGGAAGATGAGAAGGGCAAGAAATTAGAGCCGTTTGAGATTGCGGTTATTGATGTGCCGGATGAATTCTCCGGTACAGTTATCAATATGCTGAATCAGCGTAAGGGTGAGCTGCAGGGCATGGCACCAACCGGAAATGGTACAACGAGATTGGAGTTTTCTATTCCATCCCGTGGACTGATCGGTTTCCGTGGCGATTTCATGACTGCTACCAAGGGAAACGGTATCATCAATACAATGTTTGATGGTTATCAGCCATACAAGGGAGATATGAATTATAGAAGTCAGGGTTCCCTGATCGCGTTTGAGTCGGGTGAGAGTATTACCTATGGACTGTTCAATGCACAGGAGCGTGGAACACTCTTTATCGGACCGGGTGAGCAGGTTTACGGCGGTATGGTCGTTGGACAGTGCGGTAAGGCAGAGGATATCGAAGTTAATGTCTGCAAGAAGAAACAGTTGACTAACACACGTGCATCTGGTTCGGATGATGCATTAAAACTGACACCACCAAAGATTCTTTCTTTGGAGCAGGCACTTGATTTTATTGATACTGACGAGCTTTTGGAAATTACACCGAAGTCTATTCGTATCCGTAAAAAGATTCTGGATCCGACGCTTCGTATGCGTGCAAAGCGGGCAATGCAGACAAATTAGTCATTAAAAACAGGTAAATAAAAAAGAATGTGAGAATTTCGTTAAATTTGTGCAATGTTTACGAAATTCTCTTCTTTTTTTATGGAAGATTATTTTGTAGTGTGGTAAAATAAAAATAACGTGTGAATGGCTGAAAATGCGTTTCACGAATAAGGCAGGAGGAGGTTCATATGGCTTTAACAGTTTGGCTGATTATTACGGTAATACTGATTGCTGTAGAGATTGTTACTCTTGGATTGACATCCATATGGTTTGCGGGAGGTGCGCTCATTGCGGGACTGATTTCGCTGACCGGAGTACATTGGCTGGTGCAGATTCTTGTATTTGCTGTTGTTTCGACAATCCTATTTGTATTTACCAGACCGATTGCAACGAAACACTTCATGAAGAACATTGAGAAGACAAATGTGGATAGTCTGATTGGAAAGGAAGGCGTTGTAAAACAGGACATCGATAATATCGAAGCAAAAGGTGTTGTGAAATTGAACGGCATGGACTGGACAGCTCGTTCTGTGGATGGAACGAAGATTCCGGTAGGAGACAAAGTACTGGTTGATAGCATTGATGGCGTAAAACTTATGGTTGTTAAAAAAGAAAATTCATAATTTGGGAGGAATAAAATGAACGGAGCACAGATTTTAGGTATTTTTCTTGTTATTTTAGTTGTGATCGTGATTTGCAGTTCGATCCGTGTAGTACCACAGGCGCATGCATATGTTATTGAACGTCTGGGAACTTACAATACGACATGGTCAGCAGGTTTACATTTGAAAACCCCGTTGATTGATAAGGTAGCACACCGCATTTCTATGAAGGAGCAGGTTGTTGATTTTGCACCACAGCCGGTAATTACAAAAGATAATGTTACGATGCGGATTGATACAGTCGTATTCTTCCAGATTACGGATCCGAAGCTTTTTGCATACGGTGTGGAAAAGCCGATCATGGCAATCGAAAACTTAACAGCGACAACTCTTCGTAATATTATCGGTGAGCTTGAACTTGACCAGACTCTGACGTCAAGAGAGACAATCAATACGAAGATGCGTGCAACTCTCGATGAGGCGACAGATCCTTGGGGTATCAAAGTAAACCGTGTGGAGTTGAAGAATATCATTCCGCCGGCAGCAATTCAGGATGCAATGGAAAAACAGATGAAGGCAGAACGTGAGAGACGTGAGCAGATCCTGATTGCGGAAGGTGAGAAGAAGTCAGCAATCTTACGGGCAGAAGGTCAGAAGGAATCTCTGATTCTTTCTGCGGAAGCAGAGAAGCAGTCGGCAATTCTTCGTGCAGAGGCAACGAAGGAAGCAACAATCCGTCGTGCTGAAGGTGAGGCAGAAGCAATCCTTAAAGTACAGCAGGCAAATGCAGACGGTATCAAGTTCTTGAATGCGGCTGCACCGGATCAGGCGGTTCTTACATTGAAGAGTCTTGAAGCATTTGCGAAAGCGGCTGATGGAAAGGCAACTAAGTTGATTATTCCGAGTGAGATTTCCGGGATTGCAGGACTAGCATCATCGTTGACGGAGATTGTCACGAAGAACAAAGAGTCGTAGGCAGGAGGAGATTTTGTATGAGTGATAAAATATCTGCACAACAGGAATTACTGAAAGAACTTTACAACTACAGTGCAAATATCATTCCGGGAACGGAAACACTGATTACAGAACTCAGACATAATCGGCAGACCGATACGGATGAGTTGTTCAATCTGGTGATACAAGGAATCAATTGGGAAATTGAAGTTTTCAATAATTGTGAAGATCTAATCAACGAGAAGGAACAAAAAATAGATAAAGCGAAAATGGCGTCTGCGGTTGGACGCCTTGGTAAAGTTCTGCAGGAAAAGGATGATATCAAGCTTGCTGCGTCGTTGGAAGTGGATTTTTTGCCGTTTTTAAAGGCAATGAAAGATGTCGCAGGAACGGTAAATGTGTAATAAAATGTAATTTTTAGTATTATTCACTATTCCAATGAGTTTTTTTACGAAAAAATTATAAAAATTGCCTAAAAGTATTTCACTTTTTTGGGTTTAATGCTATAATACAAACATATTATGCTAAAAGGGGTGACATTATGATTAAAAAAGAAATGATAGCTATGCTTTTAGCAGGCGGACAGGGAAGTCGTCTGGGTGTTTTGACTTCCAAGCTTGCTAAGCCGGCGGTTGCATTTGGTGGAAAATACAAGATTATTGATTTCCCACTCAGCAACTGTATTAATTCGGGGGTTGATACTGTCGGCGTGTTGACACAGTATAGACCACTCCGGCTCAACCAGCACATCGGTATCGGTATCCCATGGGATCTGGATCGAAGCATCGGTGGTGTTACCGTGCTTCCACCATACGAGAAGAGTGCAAACAGCCAGTGGTATACGGGTACTGCGAACGCAATCTATCAGAATCTTGAGTATATTGACTACTACAATCCCGATTATGTACTGATTCTCTCCGGAGATCATATTTATAAGATGGATTATGAGGCGATGCTTGATTATCACAAGACAAGCAAAGCCGATATCACATTGGCAACCTATCAGGTGCCAATGGAGGAAGCAAGCCGTTTCGGTGTTGTTATCACAGACGATACCGGATGTATTCAGGAGTTCGAGGAAAAGCCGGAGCATCCACGTAGCAATAAGGCGTCTATGGGTATTTACATATTCAATTGGAAGCTGCTTCGTGAAGCTTTGACAGCTCTGAAAGATCAGCCTTCTTGTGACTTTGGTAAACATATCATTCCATATTGCCATGAGCGTGGAAGCAAGATTTGTGCATACGAGTATAAGGGCTATTGGAAGGATGTAGGAACTCTTGGTTCTTACTGGGAAGCAAATATGGAACTCGTTGATATCATACCGGAGTTCAACCTGTATGAGGAATTTTGGAGAATTTATACAAAGAGCGATCAGCTTCCGCCGCAGTATATTGATCCGGAAGGATCTGTGACAGAGAGTATTGTTGGTGAGGCAACGGAAGTTTACGGTACTGTACAGCATTCCGTTATCGGTTCCGGTGTTACAATCGGAAAGGGTGCTGTGATTAAGAATTCCATCATTATGAATGGTGCGGTGATTGGTGACGGTGTTGTTATGGACAAAGCAATTATTGCAGAGGGTGTTCATATTGGAGATAACGCAGAACTTGGTGTCGGTGAGGAAGTTCCAAATGAACTTGCACCACATATCTACTCATTCGGTCTTGTAACAATCGGAGAGAATTCCGTAATTCCGGCAGGCGTGAAGATTGGTAAGAACGTTGCCATCTCTGGTGAGACAACCATTGACGAATATCCGGATGGATTGTTAAAGAGTGGATCCAGTATTATAAAGGCAGGTGAGTAGAATGAGAGCAATCGGTATTATTTTAGCAGGTGGAAATAG
>ERZ1026776.225-NODE-225-length-43094-cov-54.384558_pt1 | contig 43094 bp, 38 predicted proteins | sample MGYA00380125_ERZ1026776 | MGnify/ENA primary metagenome ERZ1026776 (study PRJEB33269, sample SAMEA4719761) | human gut metagenome | biome: human-associated habitat; feature: organic feature; material: feces | place: Cameroon | collected 2013-10 ...
AAAGATTACAAGTTAACTTGTATCTCTGCTCTCGGTTTGCACTATCTTTGCATAAAATAGGCCGCATTTCATTATTTACTAAAAACAACAATGGACAATTCTGCAGTTCAACGCGTCAAACAGCGTTATGGCATAGTGGGGAACTGTGAGGCACTGAACCGTGCCATAGAAATAGCGCTGAAAATAGCCCCTGTCGACCTCTCGGTGTTGGTGGTGGGCGAGAATGGTGTGGGCAAAGAGTCCTTTCCTCGCATCATTCACGACCACAGTTTGCGCAAGAACAAGAAGTACTTTGCCGTAAACTGTGGCGCCATACCCGAAGGTACTATCGACTCGGAGTTGTTCGGACACGAAAAGGGGGCTTTCACCGGAGCTGTGGACCAACGCGAAGGTTATTTTGCCGCAGCAAATGGCGGTACGCTCTTTCTTGACGAAGTGGGCGAACTGCCCTTGCAAACACAAGCACGATTGCTGCGTGTACTCGAAACAGGCGAATACATACGCGTAGGCTCGAGCGAGGTGCGCAAAACTGATGTGCGCATTGTGGCGGCTACAAACGTAAATATGGAGAAAGCCATAGCCGAAGGCAAATTCCGCGAAGACCTTTACTACCGACTTAACACGGTGTCGATTGCGGTGCCCGCACTGCGCGAACGTGGCGACGATGCCGCACTGCTCTTCAGAAAGTTTGCGCTCGACATGAGCGAAAGGTATAAGATGCCCGCCGTACGACTGACGCCCGAGGCTCAACGCATGCTCGTTAGCTACTCGTGGCCTGGCAATGTGCGACAGCTCAAAAATTTGGCCGAGAACATGAGCGTAACGGCCGAAGAACGCGAAATAACCCCTGAGGTGCTGAGCCGCTACTTGCCATCTGAATCGCACAGCAAACAAATAGTCATGGTGGGCGAGCCCGCTAAGGACACGCACAGCTTTGAGGCCGAACGCGAAATATTGTACCAAATATTGTTTGACCTGCGACGCGAAGTGAACGAACTCAAACGTTACGTCAGCGAACAACGCAACGGAAGTGACCATGCTGCAGCGGACTGTGTGGCTAAGCCTAACAGCCTGATTCTTGAAGACCAGGACCACACTGTAAAATTTGCTGAGGACGGCGCACAAGATTTAGCGTATTGGGAAGCCGAGGAGGTGAAAGACGACGAACCGGCAAAACCAGCCAATGGCAATGTGCCTGCCGCCGAAACTGATACGGGCAAAGCTAAAATGCCGCAGTCGCTCGACGACTTGGAACGCGACATGATAAAACGCGCACTCGACATGAGCAACGGCCGACGCAAAGTGGCTGCCGACCAACTGGGCATATCGGAACGCACACTCTATCGCAAAATAAAGGAATACGGATTAGAATGATACGCAAAACGCTGCAAATTATTGTGCCGATGTTGCTGCTTTGCGCACTGACGGCTTGTAGCATCAGTTACAAGTTTACGGGGACGAGCATCAACTACGACGTGATAAAGACTATACAGATTGACAAAATAGTCAATCGTGCACCTTATGGTTGGGCACCAATGGAGGCTATTCTCAACAACAAGTTGCAGGACGTCTATGCCAACCAAACACGCTTGAAACTGGTTAAACGCGGAGGCGACTTGCACGTGGCTGGCGAGATTGTTAACTACGACCAGTTTAACAAAGGCATATCGGCCGATGGTTATGCCTCGCAAGTGCAACTGCGCATTACGGTGAATATCCGCTTTGAAAATGCCAAGACAAACCAAAAGTGGGAAAAGCAGTTTACGGCCACCAGCCAATACGACTCGACGCAACAGTTGACCGCAGTACAAGAAACTCTTGTAACCGAAATGGTTAAGGACCTGTGCGACCAAATATTTAATGCCACCGTGGCTGACTGGTAAACTGGCTCACGAACCAACAAGTGGCACAAACTGGCTGTTTAACAGGCTCGCACATTGTTGACGCCAATGTTTGGTACCCCCACCGCCCCCCGAAGGATTTCCACACCTCACGAACCTCTTCTTTTTACACATCAATGGAAACTATAGCCGAACTCATAGCTCACCCTGAACAACTGAACAAGGATACTCTCTACGCGCTCCGCGAGCTCGTGGCCAAATATCCGTACTATCAGGCTGCACGGCTCTTGTTCCTGAAAAATCTGTTCTTACTGCACGACCCTCAATTTGGCGAGGAACTACGCAGGGCTGCCTTGTACCTGCCCGACAGACGCGTATTGTTTAAGATGATTGAAGGCGGCAACTACGAAATTCAACCTACCCCCTTGCACAAGGACGAGGAGGGGCAAGCCCAACAAGGCGACCGCACGGCTTCGCTCATTGACAACTTTCTGCGAACGGCGAGCGCAACAAGTGACGACAAACCAACGGGCGCACCACACCACCAGCCTACTGCTGCCGATGCCACGGGCGACTATGCGGCCTTTCTGCTTCAGCTCGACGATGCCGTGCCTGATGCAGCTGACGAAAGCAAGCCGACCGACCGCAGCGCCGAACTCATTGACGACTTTATTGACAAAAAGCCCGAACGCATACAACTGCAAGACGAGCCTGAATATACACCCGAGCAAACTGCCGACAAGGACGACACCGACAATGCGTCAGAAGACGGCTATCTGACCATGACTTTGGCCAAAATATACATTAAACAACAGAGATATGAGAAGGCGCTCGAAATTATACGCAAGGTAAACTTGAATAATCCGAAAAAAAATAGTTACTTTGCAGACCAAATCAGATTCTTGCAGAAGCTGATAGTCAATAAAAATCACGAAAAAGCATAACTCCGTTGCGTATGTTTGTTGTATTTATCATTATATGCAGCCTTGTGGCTACGCATTTGCGCAAACTGGTGTAACACGTACACCGCACATGCGCAGGACGTTCTGCACACGTGGGTGACTACGAAACAAGTAATCAATAAAAACAAAACAAAATAATAAGACAATGTATTCAGTACTCGTAATCCTGGCTGTGTTAGTAGCCATCTTGCTTACGTTCATCGTTGTTATTCAGGAATCAAAAGGCGGTGGTTTGGCTTCGAACTTTGCAGCCTCTAACCAAATTATGGGTGTGCGCAAAACTACCGACGTTATCGAAAAGGCCACTTGGACTCTTGCCGGCCTGTTGGTAGTAATTTCAGTAGCAACCATCTTCTTTGCACCGCGTCAGTCTGATGTTGACTCTGTTGTAACATCTGCTGCTCCTGCCGCAACCACCACACCTGCCGCTCCTGCTGCTCCTGCACAGTAACGTATACTACTTGACAGTTGCTGAACGCACAAATAAATCTATGAGGTTATAATGTCCTTCCTATTCTCTACACAAAGGGGGCTTATAACCTCATAATTCTTTTTGCAAATTAAACAGCTTGATTGTGAAACGCTTGCTATTTACTATATATCTGCTGCTTTACTTCAGATTTGCGCAGTATGACGTCAGCGGCTACTGGCTCAGCCTCGTCGCCGGACATTTTGTCGAACCATGGCCCTGGACTATGGCCCTGGTTGCAACTGGTGTGCTGTTGCTGGTGTTGTGCTTGACTGAAAAACTGCTGGCACACTGGCACAAACCTGTCATCGTGGCATACGCCATCGTGGCATGGCTGGCCACAGCTGGGGTGGGTATGGCTTTTACTACAGTATGGCATCAATTACTGCTGGCTGCCGGGGGCCTTGTGCTGGCATGGCTGCTGATGATAACCGACAAGCATCTGCGCCACCGTTCACGCATCACCCCACAGACGTTCGGCGTCAACTTTCAATTCTTTGCAGTGCAAATGTTGCTGCTTTGCTTGTATGTGGGGGTGGGCAACGGCATGACCGACTTGCAGCATTACGAATTGCGTACAGCACAAGCGCTACAATCAAAGCACCCCAAACGCGCTTACAAGGTGGGCGACAAGTCGTATGCCACCTCACACCGCTTGTTTGCCATGCGTTGTTACCTGATGGCCACTACACACAAAAAGGGGTTGGGCGACGAAGTGTTCAGCCAAATGGTGCCAGCCGGTGGTGCCGCCAGTCTGCTACTGCTGCCAACTGACAAATACCAACAACTGTTGCTACCCGCATCGAAACTTGAAAGGCTATTGGGCAGCCGGCGCCATGCTAACGAGGATGCCCTTGCCTATTTGCACCGCTGTGCCTGGCTGTCAGCATTCAAGGGAGACAGCAAGCACACCGCTGCTGCAGACTACTACCTGTGTGCTTTATTGCTCGAACGCAAACTTGACCTGTTTGCCAAAGAGATTGTCTACTATTACCCCACCGAGGTGGCGCAGAGCAAACTGCCACGCTATTTTGCACAAGCGCTCATACTGTACCAACGCACACGCACACAACCCGATGTGTTCTATACCGACAGCAACATTGAGGCGAACTACCGCGATTATACCGATATGGCCGACTCTATACCCGACCGCACCGTTCGCACTAACATGCTGCGCTACTCGTATGGCGAAACCTATTGGTGGTGGTACAGCTACGGAGGCAGCCACAAGTGACCGGCCGTTTGTTTAACTTTGTAAGTTCTGTGTATGTCTATATCCAAGGAGGAGGCACGTGTCATGGTTCTGTGCACACTGATGTTGGCCATCGGTGTGTGTATATCACTCGTGGTATTACGATGCCACGACGACAAAGATGAGCTACCCGAGGCCGACAACGAAACTCTCACAACCCTTCAACACAAATGGAACGCCCATACCTCACACGACCGAAGGGGCAATGATATAGAACTTACTCCCTTTCCATTTGACCCGAACCATGCCGATTCGGCCACATTATGCCGTCTCGGTCTGACACCGTGGCAAGTGAGCAACATGCTTAAGTACAGGCGCAAAGGGGGACGTTGGCGCTCGGCCGACGACCTGCAAAGGCTCTATGGTCTGTCAAAATCTCAATTTGAACAGTTGCGCCCGTATGTACGCATAGCCGAAGCTGACAAGCGCAAGGTATATGAACGTGCTGAGTGGCAAAGCAACTATGAACACGAGCCGCGACCCAAAACTGAGAAATTGGCCGAGGGCGCAACTTTGCCTGCCAACGCGGCCGACACTACGGCCTTGAAACACATACCGGGCATTGGTTCATATTATGCACGCAAGATTGTGGACTACCGTGAACGCCTGGGCGGTTTTGTGAGCACCAGCCAAATTGGCGAAATTGAGGATTTGCCAGCCGGCATTACACGCTGGTTTGTGCTTGACAAGACTGACAAACCCAAACAACTGCGTATCAACCACGCCACATTCAAGCAACTGGTGCGCCACCCGTATCTGAGCTATGAACAGACCAAAATCATCGTTACACATATACGCCAATATGGCGCCATACGCTCATGGCGCGACTTACAACTCTACAAAGAGTTTACGCAGAACGACTTCAAACGGCTTGCCCCCTACATCTCTTTCAAATAAGACCGGACAAAGTTGCGCCAAATGATTGTAAAATAGTAACTTTGCAGTTGCTTAGCTGCTAAGAGTGGCAGCAAGCAGCATATCTTTCATATTCATAACAGCTGGACAACCTTTGTTGCCCCGAGTGCTTGATAAACCTCGTAAAAAACAAGATTTATGTCATACAACAACACTACATGTGCCCCGGAGCGCAAGCAGCGCCCGGCAGTAAGCATCGCGTTTATGATGCTCGGTGTGCTATTTTGCGTTTGCTTGATAGCCGCCAATTTGTTAGAAACCAAACAAATAGCTTTTGGCCCTATCGACCTGACAGCAGGTCTGATTGTATTTCCCGTATCATATATCATTAACGACTGCATGGTCGAGGTGTGGGGCTACCGCCGCGCACGCCTTGTTATATGGTTGGGCTTTGCCATGAACTTTCTGTTTGTACTGTTTGGCATGTTGGCCGACTGGCTGCCGGGAGCGCCTTACTGGCATGGCGAAGAAGGCTTTCACGCTATTTTTGGCTTGGCACCGCGCATTTGCGCAGCCTCGTTTGTGGCGTTCCTTGTTGGTTCTTTCTTGAACGCTTATGTCATGAGCCGCATGAAACTGCGCTCCGATGGCGGCAAGCATTTTTCGTATCGTGCCATAGCCTCCACAGTTGTGGGCGAAACCGGCGACTCTTTGGTATTTTTCCCTCTTGCCCTCGGCGGTGTAGTGCCCTGGTCTGTCATTCCCCTGCTAATGCTTAACCAAGTGGTGCTTAAAACCGCTTACGAAATCGTTGTACTGCCCATCACAATACGCGTGGTGCGAGCACTCAAAAGGCATGAGGGCGAAGACACCTACGACAAGGGGATATCGTACAGCGTGTGGAAAATATTTGATATTTAACACAAGGATTTGGACGGGAACGGCCTGAAAGGCCAAAAGCACCAAGCCCAGGGCAAGCGAAGCGACACCCTGGGTATCGCGTGTTGGAGCAGTCGCGCCCTGTAAGGGCAAAAGCTTTAAGACATGGCGCAGGTGTTGAACAAAATATACATACGATGTTCCACTTTAAGACCGCTAAATCTGCTATCAAGTAAGAATAACAACATAAAGGGTTAAAGCTTTTGCCCTTACAGGGCGCGGAGACTCTACTATGCGGGGACCCCAGGGTGTCGCTTCGCTTGCCCTGGGCTAAGTGCACCATTGGGCTTTCAGCCCGCCCTTGCTAAATCCGAAACTTCAATATTTAACTCCTACTTATCATCTTATAATGAATAGCAAACACCAAATACACTTGCCGGTTGATGGCGGTGTAACACATGAGCCTGCCCTGGTCGTGTTCAGCGGCGGGCAAGATTCAACAACTTGTTTGTTTTGGGCTAAGAAACACTTCAGCAAAGTGTATGCGCTTAGTTTCATTTACGGACAGAAACATGCCCACGAAGTAGAAATGGCCGAAGAAATAGCACATGAGGCAGGTGTACATTTCGACAAGATGGACGTCAGCTTTATCAGTTCGCTCGCACACAATTCGCTCACCGACAGTTCGATTGTGATGGACCAGGTAAAACCTGCCGACGGCCCTCCCAACACTTTCGTGCCGGGACGCAACCTTTTCTTTCTGAGCATTGCTGCCGTTTACGCCCGTGAGCACGGCATCAGACACATTGTGACCGGTGTGTCACAAACCGACTTTTCGGGCTACCCCGACTGCCGCGACGCCTTCATTCGTTCGCTAAACGTCACAATCAACCTGGCCATGGAGGAGCAGTTTGTCATTCACACCCCGCTCATGTGGATTGACAAGTGCGAGACATGGGCCTTGGCCGATGAGCTGGGAGTGCTCGACCTCGTGCGCCACCGCACCCTCACATGCTACAACGGGGTGCCAGGCGATGGGTGCGGACATTGCCCCGCCTGCAAACTGCGCCGCGAAGGTCTTGAGCAGTATCTGGCCATAAAGAACAACTCTACAAAAGACTAACAACTCACACAACGATTATATATTATCATGCGCGACGACTTGCAACTCAACGCCCTTGGCCGCAAAACAGAATATAAAAGTGATTACGCCCCCGAGGTGCTTGAAACATTTGTAAACAAACACCCTGGCAACGACTATTGGGTGCGGTTTAACTGTCCAGAATTTACCAGTCTCTGCCCCATCACCGGCCAGCCCGATTTTGCCGAAATACGTATTTCATACCTGCCCGACGAACTCATGGTTGAAAGCAAAAGCCTCAAGCTTTACTTGTTCAGTTTCCGCAATCATGGCGACTTTCATGAGGACTGCGTGAACATCATCATGAAGGATCTCATCAAACTGATAAACCCCAAATACATTGAAGTGACAGGCTTGTTCACCCCTCGTGGCGGCATCAGCATTTACCCCTATGCCAACTACGGCCGCCCCGGCACAAAATATGAGAAACTGGCCGAATACCGTTTGCAGCAACACGACCTGTAATGGCAAAGTTGCGGCAAAGGTTGCACCAACTAAATGGTTCTGTGGCAAATAATGGCAGCAGAACCATTTTTTTGTGTACTTTTGCACGTATATATCCGCCAGCTGACACAGCTGCACTTCACACTTTTAACTATCGCTTTATGGGACAACGACTGAAAAACTTTTGTTGGAGCCTGATACATAAGAAGTACTTGTGGACAATACTCTTCTTCATAGTAGTAGTGGGATTTGTCGATCCCAACAGCTTTTGGCACCGCTATGAGATGCATCAGCAGAACGAAGAGTTGCGTGCCGAAATCAAGGACTTTGAAGACCGCTACAATGCCGACACGCACGAACTTAACGAACTCGAGCACAACCCCGAGGCTGTGGAGCGCGTGGCACGCGTAAACCTTTATATGAAAACCGCCAACGAAGACGTCTACGTCATCGAAAGTGACAACACAAACACTGACGAATGAAACAATTTGCATTATACGCCGGTGGCATACTGCTCGTAGCGGGTGCCTTGCTGCCCTTGTTCCTGCCAACTGTTGCCCCCTATTTGTTTGCCTTAGGCGCGCTACTTTTTGCACCAGCACAAATTGCCGACCGCTATGAAGGGCGAAATATCATAATTCGCCGTTTGCGCCGTCAGCAAATGATGGGTGCACTGTTGCTTGTGGTCACGGCCGCACTTATGTTTATGTCTGCCTACCATTGGCCCCCATTTCGTGGCGGCGAATGGAAAATAGCATTGCTCATAGCCGTATTTTTAGAACTATACACCACATTGCGCATCGATGCAGAGGTAAAAAAGGAGAAATAACGCCATTGCAAGTTATATCTGTACGTTGCAAAGGCTAATGTTAAGCTATAAATTCATACCTTTGCACAATCATTACCTTTTTCAGACTATCAAAATAATGACTCAAGATACCGAATTAGCCGAACAGTTGCGCCACATCAAGCGTTCTCTGCGCGGTGTGATGAACGGTCCTGTCAGCGCCTCGATGCGCGACAAGGGCTTAGCCTACAAGGTTATATTTGGTGTAGAACTGCCACGGTTGCAGCAAATGGCTGCCGACCTGCCACACACCTACGAACTTGCAGCCGCTCTGTGGAAGGAAAACATACGCGAATGCCGGCTGTTGGCGGGCATGCTCATGCCAACAGAGCGCATGGACGCTGACTTGGCCACATTGTGGGTTGAGCAGATGCAATATGCCGAAGAGGCCGAATGCACCGTACTGCACTTGTTCAGCCACGAAGCTTGGGCTTCGGTCAAGGCTTACGAGTGGATTGCTTCCGACAGCGAGATGTTTCAACTCTGTGGTTACTTGCTGCTCTCACGATTGTTCATGCAAGGTTCCGTGCCCAACAATCGCGATGCCCAGGAGTTTATAGACCAGGCAGCAACCGCCATGCACCAACCGCAAAGCATGGTCGGACGTGCAGCCGGCAAAGCACTCGTCAAATTCATGAACCTTGGCCAGACACAAGAACACATGGCCGAGCAAATGCTGCAAGCACTTAAATAGAAACAACTTGTCTCATCATGAGCCGTAATGAGAGCAGATGCGCTACTTGTCAAAAGCCACCCATGCTCCCATAACAACAAATATATCGAAGGCTGACTCTCATACATATATGAAAGCAATACGATTTGATGCACTCTTAAAGACCACCATTTGGGGCGGCGAGGAAGTGACAGAACTCAAACATCTGTCGCAAGCCCCGTTGCAAGTAGGCGAAAGTTGGGAAATTTCAGGACTTCCTGGCGACGAGACACTTGTGAGTGATGGAGAGTTTAAGGGACAGACATTGTCGCAACTCATTGCAACCCACGGAGCCAGTCTGGTTGGCAAGCACAATTACGAGCAGTACGGCACAAACTTTCCACTCCTCGTCAAGTTCATGTCAACGGCCAAGGACCTCAGCATACAGGTACACCCCGACGACGCCATGGCGCAACGCATGGGGCACCCCTTTGGCAAGAGCGAAATGCAGTACATACTGCACGCCCAGCCGGAGTCACGCTTCTATGCCGGCTTTAATGCCGACTTTTCTGCCGACGGCTACAGCCAAAGTGTACAAGACGGCTCCTTGATGGCACACCTCAAATGCCATGCCACACATGCCGGCGACTGTTTCCTCATTCCCGCAGGACACATTCACTGCATAGGCTCGGGCAATTTCTTAATTGAAATTCAGCAGTCGAGCAACGACACCTTCCGTGCCTACGACTTCGACCGGCGCGATGCACAAGGCCAACGCCGCGAACTGCACATTGCACAAGCACGCGAGGCACTCGACTTCCACGCATATCCCACCCATCGTGTACATTACGACCACAAACCAGACACAGCCTCGCTGCTGGTTGACATTCCCGAATTTGTAGTACGTCTTTACGAGATTGAACACACACTCAATGTGGACTATGCAACCACTGACTCGTTCATCATATACATAGCCTACGAGGGCGACGCCCTGTTGCATTATGATGAGGGTGACGTACACCTCAGTGCGGGCCATACCATACTGTTCCCAGCCTCCACCACATTTGTACGTATAGAACCAGGGACACACGGGTTCAAAGCGCTCGAAACATATTGCTGAAATCACCCAATGCCCGGCACAATCTGCAAATCAAGCAAATAAATACAACCGTTATGAAAGGCGGCGCCAAGAAGTGAAACACCACACGTCCTGGCGCCGCCAATATTATATTTATTGCTTCTATATATTACTATAGCACTCACGGATCGCACCGATTGCACGGATTCTTTCGCTCACGCAACGTGCTTTAGCACCACGGAGATGACGGATTTTACGGATTTTGTGAGCATTGCATGCTCACTTCGCCATTAGCTCGTTGCTGCGACCAGGTCCCTTACTACATAATCTGTGCTAACATATTTCGCCACGGGTACGTTACGGGCCAATAGCGAAGTGAGCATGCAATGCTCACAAAATCCGTAAAATCCGTCATCTCCGTGGTGCTAAAGCACGTTGCGTGAGTGAAAGAATCCGTGCAATCGGTGCGATCCGTGTGCTATAATATCAGAGTGGTTTTACCGGACAACAATATATTATTTTGCACCTCACGCAGTACAATGTAGCCTTGCTGCTACGTCGGTGCGGCACTTGCTGCTGCACCAGTTCACGCCCCAGAACCACGGCAGTGAACTTCTCCTTTGTCCGTCTGGTCGCGCCATTGCACTTCGGGCGTGCGGTCAAGCACATTATAGCGCATGTTGCACAGTTCGTCCATCAGGGTGATGGCTTGTTCTGTCAGACCGCAGTTCGCAGTGTTTCCAGTCGTTTGCGGTGCACAGTCAGTGTCGTTGCCCATGCGTTCTTGCTGTTGGGGCGTTTCAGTATTTTCACTTTGTGGCTCCGGACTATGTCTGATAGCGTCTATCAGTTTGTCAACGCCACGTTTCACAATGGCATCGACATAGCGCAACATTCTGTTAAACATTCGTTTCATGGTGGTCAATACAATTCGGTTTTGTACAAAAGTGCTGCAAAGGTAACACCAAGGCATTGCACCCCACAAAAAAAGTGTACAATTTGTACACAAATATTTGCTTCCTCCCCGTCATCCCTCATGTAAAAGAGTGCGTGTGTTTTTACTGCCATCTTACACTTTTTGTACGTAACAAGTTGATACACAGATGTTTCAAGAGTGTAAGATGATTTCAAAGTATCTTACACTCCCCTGCATACATCTTACACACCTCACCTCACCGTCTTGCAGTCATTTTTGTCGTATGCGGTGGATTGTACACCATAGGGACGTAGAGAAATCTGTCGGAGCAACAGACATTTCTGCTCCCCTATGCCGTGACATCGCCCTCCCTTGCTTGTGCCGTGTGGCAGCGTGAGGGTTGTGTAGGTTGCGTGTAGGTAAAATTGGTAGCATCTTACACTAAATAGAGTATTGATAATCAATGAATTGCGACGTGTTAGTGTAAGATGTAAGATACTCGGTAAGTAAAGCTCTTGTAGTATGGTAAAGGTCCCGCTACCACTAAACGCAAGCACAAAACGCAAGCACAAAGCGCAAGCACTAAACGCTACCACTAAGCACAAGCACAAAACGCAAGCTCTAATGGGGGCGACGCGTCTCGCGTCGGGGAAGATGCAATGCTCATACACTATAAGCAAAGGCTCACAGACAGCACGAATTACACTCATGTCTGTGAGCCTTTGTCATAAAAATCCCGACGCGGGACGCGTCGCCCCCATTAGTGCTTGCGTTTAGTGGTAGCGTTTGGTGCTTGCGTTTTGTGCCTTATCTCCTCCTGACTTCGTCAATGCGTCACCCTATCAAATGACGTGACTCATTGATTTCAATACGCGCTATTCCATAACACAAAAAAGTGATGAAGTCTGGAGCAATCTACAGAATAATTTGTATATTTGTGGGGACTAACCCCCAATAAGACACGACCTATGAATACCCCCAATATACCTACGACAAGCGCCAAGAGCCAGCAAGAGCAGCAAGATGAGGCTATGATCAACGCCGCCTTTCAGCATTTGCTCGACACCTATCTGGCATCAAACCACCGCCGCAAGGTGGAACTAATAACCAAAGCATTCAACTTTGCTAAAGAAGCACACAAGGGCGTGCGCCGCCGCTCGGGTGAACCCTATATTTTACACCCCATAGCAGTGGCACAAATAGCCTGTGGCGAAATTGGCCTTGGATCCACATCAATCTGTGCAGCCTTGCTACACGATGTTGAGGAGGATACCGACTATACCAACGAGGACCTCAGCAACCTCTTCGGGCCAAAAATTGCCAACATCGTCGAGGGCGTCACCAAAATATCGGGGGGCATATTTGGCGACCGCGCTTCGTTACAAGCCGAAACCTTCAAAAAGCTGTTGCTCATGATGAGCGATGACATACGTGTCATTCTCATAAAAATATCCGACCGCCTGCACAACATGCGCACTCTGTCGAGCATGTTGCCGTCAAAGCAATACAAAATAGCCGGCGAAACGCTCTACATATTCGCCCCCATTGCCGACCGTCTCGGGCTGAACAAGATTAAAACAGAACTTGAAGACCTCAGTTTCAAATACGAACACCCCGACGACTACAAGACCATATTGCAGAAACTTGACGAGAGCCACGTCGAGCGCGATGATGTGATAGCCCATTTCACTCCCGCCATACGCGAGAAGCTTGACGGAATGGGCGTGAAATACACCATCAAGGCACGCATCAAAAGCCCCTATTCCATTTGGTGCAAAATGCAGAAAAAGCACATACCATTTGAGGAGGTGTTCGACATTCTGGCTATCCGCATAGTGTTTACCCCGGCCGACCGCACACACGAAAAGGACGAGTGCTTCCGCATATACTCGGCACTGACCGAAATATACAAGCCCCACCCCACCCGCTTCCGCGACTGGCTGTCAAACCCCAAGACAAACGGCTACCAGGCACTGCACAACACCTTCATGTCAAAACAAGGCAAATGGATTGAAGTGCAAATACGCTCCGACCGCATGGACGACATTGCCGAAGTGGGCTTTGCAGCACATTGGAAGTATAAGGACAAAGATGCGGCCTACGATGAGAACGAGCTCGACAAGTGGCTTGATTCGATTAAAGAAATACTCGACGACCCGCAGCCCGACACACTCGACCTGCTCGACAACATCAAGCTCAACCTGTATGCGTCCGAAATCATGGTGTTCACCCCCAAGGGCGATTTGAAAACCATGCCAAAGGGTGCCACCGCGCTCGACTTTGCATACTCCATACACTCCTTCCTGGGCTCACACTGCCTCGGTGCCAAGGTTAACCACCGTCTTGTACCGCTTAGCTACGTGCTGCGTAGTGGCGACCAAGTTGAAGTGCTCACCTCACGCAACCAGCACGTACAGCCCGAATGGCTCAATTTTGCCACAACTGCCAAGGCACGTGCCAAAATACAGGCCTATCTGCGCCGCGAAAGCCGCGACAAGCAAAAACGGGGCGAAGAAGTGCTGCGCAACTTCCTGGCCAACAACGACATGAAACTTTCGGGTGGCATCATCGACAAGTTGCGCCGCCACTACCACGCACTGTCAAATGACGAGTTGCTCTTCAACATTGGCGACGACAAAATCACGCTTAACGACGACACCATCAACTTCCTGCAAGGACGCAACCAAAACCGGGGCTGGCGCAGATTTCTGCCGTCATTCATGGGAAAGGCCGACGATGCGGCCAACACCAAGGAAGGCACATCAAATGTGGCAGACCCCAACTGGGTTAAGAACCTCAACCGCAAGGAGATACTGGTGCTTGACGAGGAAGTGTTGCGCAAATGCACCATCGAGCCATGCTGTTCGCCCATACCTGGCGACGATGTGTTGGGATACATCACCGACGATGGCGTGCTGCAACTGCACAAGCGCAGTTGCGAAGAGGCCGTAAAGCTAAAAACACGCTATGGCAACAACATCATAGCCTGCCGCTGGGACACGCACAAAGTGCTGCTGTTCGACGTGCAACTCGAAATTCGCGGTGTCGACTCGCAAGGCGTGCTTTATGCCATTGCCGATGTGCTGCACAAACTCACCCACTTTATGGTCAAGCGCATAACGCTCGACACCGACGACGGCATATTTGAGGGACGGCTCACCATCTCTGTCTATGACACCGACGACGTAGAGAATGTGTGCGCACAACTCAAACAAATAGAAAACGTGACCGAAGCCGTGCGTGTGTAAACACACCACCCGCACAGCATCATACAAACAGACTAACGCAATTAAGGCCTTTAACAGCCGCTGGACGTTGTACGTCCGCCTGGCTGTTAAAGGCCTTAATTGCGTTCAGCTTCAAGAGCGTTTCTAATAACGCTGACAGTCGCTTTGCGCCCCATCAGAATTATCAGGAACACCCTCATCAATACCATTCACCGTCATCGTTGGTGGTATTGTCATCAGAGCCCGAACCACTGTTGATACGCTCAAGCTGCTCAGGCGTATACTCGTCCTCATAATGCTGCTCAACAGGCGCCGTTTCGAGAGGCAAATCTGCAGGCAACTTGACAGGGGCAAAAGTGCTGTCGTAGAACTTCTGATAGTCGTTTATGCTAAAGGTTGTGCCAATGAGTTCAAGGTTCTGCTTTGAAATAAGCATCACACGTCCCTTGCGCAAATAAGGCAGCAAGTTTTTGTCCTTAAACACGCGGCTGGCGTATGCGTGCGCCTCGTCAAACGAATTGAAGCCCGATATACAAAGCTGGCTAAGTCCCTTTTCATGACTCACCTCCATGTCAAAGCCACGCACCACGAAAGTGGTAAAGTTAAAGTGCGCCATTTCGTAAAGCAGCGCGTTGGTCTGTACCGAGTCGGTAGGATAAGCCAGCACAAACACAAACGGCGTGTTACGTTCTGGCGTGAACTTGCGCGCCTTGGCCGCATCAGTAGCCACAGAGTCGGCCGAAGCAGTACGGCGGTCCCAAAGCGAACCAAGGTCGAAAGTGCCAGTGCCAGGCTTACGCCCGCTCTCCAGCCCCTTGACTATCATACCAGCCATTTCGCTCACATCGCTGTCGGGGTACTTTTGCAACAGCTGTCGCAACTCATCAGTCAAGTCCTTGGTGGCAGACGTGTTGAGATGTGCCAGCACATGTACAAACATAAACTTGGGGCGGTTGATGCCGTTAGGATATTTGTCGGTCGACACCGCATAGTTGTGGTCAACCATTTGCACATTGCGCTGCCGGTAAGCATTGTAAGTAGCCGTATAAAGCGAATCCTCAATAAGTTTGCCATAACGCGCGTTATATTCAAAGTCGGGATCGTTTATCAACTTGGTCCGCTCATCATCGGCAAAGTGTTGTGCCATATACGCCTTAGCCGCCTCTGCCTTATCAGTACGCCCCCAACGCGAATAAAGCAAGAACAACTGATACCAGGCATCAGCCATGTGTTCGTATGTTGGATAATGCGTGGTAAGGCGTTCGAGCGTGCTTGCTGCCAACGGAAAATCCTCAAGGTCGTCCTTCTCTATGACACCAGCGTTGTAAAGGCCGTCCATAATGATGGCATCAGACGCAGCCCGGGCCTCATCGGTAAACGGAATTTGCTTAAGGTAATATTCACGCTGATGCGGGTCATCTTGCAGCGAATCGGCCGCTTCAGTCTGCAACTCATCTGTCTCGGCGTTGCGCAGCGAGTCACTTACGTTCTGCAGCGAATCGTCGGCAGCATAGTCAAAGCCCTCATGATCGTCCATTTTCACCACCGTATGGTTTGAGCGTCGCCAGTTATCCTCATTCTTACGTTTGCCCCAAAGTCGCACAAAGTCCTGCTTGCCTTGTGTCACAACCATGGGATTGTAAAAATACCATGCCTTGTTGCCAGTAGCAGCCTGCTGTGCGTTGCTGTTGTTTGGCTTGTTCATATTGCCACCACCGGCAGCCTGTCCGTTCTCCTCTGCCCGTGCTTGTGCCGCAGAGTCACGGCGCGCCTTGCGTTCCTCAGCCTCTTTCTTTTTGAGTGCCTCTATCACACGGTCGATGGCCGCATTGCGGTCGGCCTCGCTCATACGCGAAAGGGCCTGCAAACTATCCTGAAGATATACGGCCGAGGTGTAAGGCACCAGTTTGTCGAGCACCTTTGAGCGGCGCGTTATCTCCTCATAATCCTCACGTGTCTTGTCTAAAAGTCCGATAGCCTCGGTGTAACAAGGCTGTGCTTTGTCAAAACGTCGCTGGTCCCAATACACCTGTCCCAAGCGTAACAAGAGCACCCCCTTTTCTATGCCATTGCGTGTACTGCCTGCACGCCCCTTTTCGTAGGCAGCAATAGCGGCAGCGGTGTCACCTTGTGTCAAATATATGTTGCCTATGGCATAATACACTTGGTCCAGGTACTCCTTATTATTGTCCGAGCGGGCCATACGGCGCAATTTGCCAATCATCTTTTTGCCCATGCCTTTCTGGTCGGCCAGCACCTCTGTTTGCAAAATGCGTGCATTAAACGACAGTTCAAATGGCGGACTCTTGCGTATGCACTTCTGCAACGATTTGTAAGCCTGCTGCGTCTGCCCCAAATGATGCTGCACCTGTCCTAACAAATAGTACAAGCGTGCTTGTCTGAAACTGCCCTTGGCATAGCGTGCCGCACGTTCAAGATAAGGCAGAGCCTCTTCAAAACGCTCCTGACGCAGCAGCAAATCGGCCTGCGTGGCATCGGCCTCACGCAATGTGGCACGCTGAATGGTGTCGCGCCGCATGCGTTTCAAGGCGTCCTCGGCGTCATAATACCATTTCACTTGTGTGTAGCAACGCGCCAGCCACTGGTTGGCCTCGGCAGCCACGGCGGGTTCGGCCGCATAAAGGCGGGCTATGTACGAAAAGGTGGCTGCGGCCTCAAGAAAATCTCCTTTTTCAAATTGTGCACGTCCCATCATGAGCCACGCATTCTTCAAAAAAGGATTATACTCCTTGCGCTGCAAGTAAGCTTTCATTTTGGGCGTTTTACGCTTGCTGGCACTCACCACTGGCCGCCGTTTGACGCTGTGCAATGCAATGGCCTTTTGACATTTGGTAATGGCAGTTTCAAAACTGCTCTTGCCTGACGTGCGCGACTTTTCGTTGCCCACAAGGAACACGGGCAAAAATTCGGTGTAATTATCCTTATGTCCTTGTACCTTTGACTTCTCGCCTTCGATGTATGCTTGCGACCCGTTATAATACACGTTGTAGCGCGTGTTGAACGACTGCCAGAAACGTGAGGCAGCCGTGTTCTTCTTAGTTGAACACGACACTGAGGCCATGACGCAAACCGTCAAGGCCAATAGTATGTAGAGTACGCGTTTGATGTACATTGAACTCTTGTTTGGTATATATAAGTAGGTGTTCGAAATTAGTTTATATAACCCGTTGGCGGATTTCTTGGTTGACAGGTTGACGAGTTGACGGGGTACAAGTAAGTTTGCCATACGCTACTTATCACGTTAAAGTCAGAATGGTAAGAAGCTTGACATACTTACTTACCTGTCAACTCGTTAACCCGTCAACTTGTCTGCTTAACATTTTAAGAACGGCGCAACACGCTTTTTATTATACGGCACACGGCATAAATGCCTATACTGGTCAATATGATGGAGGCGCCGCCCGGCACATCGGCATAATACGACAGCAACAGTCCGCCCACGCAGCCAGCATAGGCAAACACGGCCGACAGCCACACCATGCGCTGATAGGTTGATGCAAAGAGCGCGGCCGTCATTTGTGGCACACTGAGCAACGATATGACCATGACAATGCCCACCATGTGCAGGCAGCCCACAATAGCAAGCGCCATAAGCAGGGTCATGGCTCCCTCAATGGCCCCAACGGGCAAGCCCTGAGTGCGGGCAAAATCGCGGTCGCAAGCCACACTTATCACGGAGCGCCGCAGCAATACATACAACAGCACGGCCATGAACGTGAGTATGCCGAGCATGACAATGTCGGTGTGTGATATGCTCAATATGTCGCCAAACAGATATGACGACAGGTCGGTCATAAATCCCGGCGTAAGATAGGCAAACATGATGCCAAGCGCCATGCCAAAGGTCCAGAGCATGGCTATGGCTGAGTCCTCACGCACAGTGCGCTTGCTGCTGAGCCATTTTATGCCAAATCCGGACAGTACGGCAAACACCGCCGCACCAAGCAATGGCGGAAAGCCCCAATAGGCAGCCATGCCCACTCCGCCTAACGAGGCGTGTGCCATGCCGCCACCGGCTATCACCATGCGTCGCGTCACAACATAGGTGCCCACTATGGCGCACAACACAGACGCTAACAATGCACCTAACAGTGCGTTCTGAAAAAAAGTATAGTCTAATAGCATTGTGTTTAGTTGACGGGGGGAATGGGGGTTAAGGGGTTAGGAGGTTAGGAGGGTTAGGAGGTTAAGGGGTTAAAAAGGCACCTTGGTTTATCGGGCTGCCTTTTATCTTCTGAGTTAATAGGCTAATGGGCTGACAGGTTAACGAGTTAACAAGTTTACAAGTTAACGGGCTGACAAGTTAACGAATAACCTAACCACCTCTCAGTCTACCTCAAACTCCTTATCTGCTCTTCATCAAGGCCGGTGGCATTCATAATTTTGTCTATTGCCACCCCCATGTCCAACAGACTCTTGGCTATTTCGAGCGAGCGCTCATCACGCCCCTTGGCAAGCCCCTCTTCAAGTCCCTTGGCAAGTCCCTCGGCAAGCCCCTCTTCAAGTCCTTCTTGTCGTGCATTGCCAAGCACATCGTTCTGTATCATTACCGCATTGATGTGCTCGTCGTAAGCATGGCGCTCAGCATCGTCCATTGAGTAATATTGCAACTTTTGGCGTGCCTCACGCAATCCTGGAGCAGTTGTTTCGGCACTTATCACACCATCTTTCAGATACTTTATCCACTCCTCGAGCGGCGACTTGGCCACCTCGTTAAAATTGTTGACCCTTACCAGATAGTAAGTAGGGAATATCTCCGAGGGGAAACGCTGCACAATGGCACCCTCCTCCTTACGACTGATTTTCAGATGGTCCTTGGTGTGTACGCCCACAAAGTCGTTCTGCCCCACATACAGGTAGTCAGCCCCTTTTCCGAGGTCGAAATAGAGTATGCTGATGGAGTAGACCTTCTTCACCTCCTGATAGGTGTTACCCAAGTTGATGTGCTCGGTTATGGCTTTGGCCACTCCGTAGAGTATGCGTTCAAGGTAATAAAGTTCGCTTGTATTCTGAATTTCAACTATGATAATCTCGCCTTTGGAGTTTTTGGCCTTTATGTCGACGCGGTTAAACTTGTCGTCCTGTGCCTGCTGGTTGCCCTCGCTCTCAAGTATGTCCACAATTTTCACCTTCTCGCCAATGAATACGGTGAGGAAGCCCTCGAGCACATCAAAATTGGCCTTTTGCCGCAGCAGCCGCTTTATGGCCCAGTCAAATCGTATGTATCGGTCCTTTAATGCTGTCATGTGCTATGGTTCGATTTTGTTGTACAAACATGTCTTGTTCTAACCCGTTGGCGGAATTATAAGCTGACGACGTTACAAGTTGGCAAGCACGCCGTTTTTCTGTCATGTAAAAGCAGTACAATGGGTACGCTGGCCAAATGGGCATAACAGCCCGGCCGCCCCCCCTACTCGCCAATATGTCAGCTAATTCCGCACACGCGTTATTTTAGAGCGAAGATACGACAAATCTGCCGAAGAATGCCATTTTTTGCCGAATAACTGGCCTCCGACAGTCAAAATTGGCACCATGAGGGCTGAAGTATGTCGCATATCGATTTTTAGTCAACATGCTCGCAGCGGTTTTTCTACACTAAAAGTTTTTTCCACAAAACTGTCTACACTCTGCACTAATGCTTATTTTCATATTGATTATCAGCATATTGCAGCGTGTAGACACATCTGCATTCCGTATGCACTACCATCTGCACTCCGACTACACGGGGGCCTCGTTTTGCACCTGCGGCAGGGCGTCAAACGCACAACGGGAGAGCGTTTTTCCTGTCGGAATAACTGAAATTCCGCTCCCCCATTGCCGTAAAACGCGGGTGGTGGCACACGAAATGTGCTTGCACATAACGGAAGTCAAGCGGTGTGCGGTGTGCAGACAAGTGCACACGGTAGTGTAGGTTCTTGAGCAGATTATCTACACTACTTAACGCATTGACAATCAAAGCGTTACGTGCAGAAAGTGTAGAGTGCATACACTTCGCGTTCAAAATGTCGGACGCGTGCGCGCGCGAGAATCTGCACGATTGTCGAAAATACCGATACATCTATACACATTGCGAATTGACATAAAAAAACTGGCTGTTGGTATAAAAAGAGTGCGCTTTGCAAAAAGGAGTTGACAATTATTCGTAACTTTACCGCGCTTTATTGAAAAACAAAAATACTTACGCATTGGCGGAATTGACTGACAACTTGACAGACTGACAGATTAAAGCGGGTCGGGCTTGACGTTAATCCCTACATACTTTATTTTCTCTTGTCAGCAATGCAGGCCAAATACCCCAAAGGGTTCACCTGTCAAATTGGTTGGTTTACCCCTTTGCAATTAAAACACGACAATAAGTTACAACTACATACCCTTTCTACATGAAAAAGTTTTTACTCTTTTTCCTTTCCTTGTTGGCTATCGGCACGGCACAAGCCGCCCCTAATTTCAAGGCCAACACAAAGTACCGCATCAGTTGCAAAAAGTTTAACAGCAGCAATAGTTATGGTTCGGTAGTTATTGGCAGCAACCATAGCAAACTGGTTGAATTGTATTACGACAGTGGCAACTCTTACAGCGACGACAGCTGGTGGTACATCAACAAAAGTGGCAACGGCTATGTTATTGTCAATGCAAAGAGCGGCCAGTATCTGACCTTTACTACAACAAAAAACTACAGAACCAAGTATGTCACCCTGACCAACGCCGCATCGGGAAACGAGAGCCTGTGGATTTTCGACATCAACGAGGACGGCTATACAGGCATTGCCAGCGCCAGCGAGGGCAATGGTTCGGGCTACCACTTTAATGTGCGCATTGACGGCACGAATTTGTTTGGCGCCTACCGTGCGAACTACTACGATGAAAATGAGTTGTTCAAAATCTATGACGAGCAGGGCAACAATGTGTTGCTCGACAACAGTGGCAGCGGCGGCGAAACTGGCGGCGGAAGCGGTGGCGAAACTGGCGGTGAGGGCACAGACGATTTTAACGCAACCACATACGGCAAAACAAGCTATGGCGAATATTGGGAACGTACTCAACTGAAGCAGCCCATCGTATATACCACCTCTGTGGCAGACCCTGTGCTCTACAGCATTGCCAATTTGCGCACCGGACGTTATGTGGGCGTAGGCACAAGCATGAATACGAATACGACTTGCCTGACCGAGGTGTACTCAGCATCAGACCGTACGCAATTCTATTTTGTGCAAAGTGGCACTGGCGTGCAGATATTTACAAAAGATGGTCTGTACGTTTCGACCAACTATCCCACGCCCGACAACAGCGTGTCTGACAAACGTGCAGGACTCAATGTGGTGAACGGTACACCCAACGGCAACCTTTGGGGCTTTGGTTGGACTACCAACACCTACCCGGGTTATACCATCACTAAACTTGATAATCTGAGCGCAACCGACGCCACACAATATAAATATAACTCATGGAACGACTATAGTCTGGACAATAACACAGGCAGTAGCAATGTGCACGAAGTAGGACTCTACGAAGGTGACGATGCTGGTTCGTCGTTTGTGTTTACATCAGCCGACTTGCGCCATGCTAAATACTTGCAGAACAAAGGCATCGACTTTGGACTTGATGTAACACCAAAGGCCTTTGCCGAAGCCTTCGATTCACTGCGCATTAACGACAAACAATTGGTGTACGACGGCAAGGGCAACGCCTACTTTGCCACACTGCCCGAAGGCATGCGCAATGGTGGCGACTACACAGCCAAAGTGACCTACAAACTGAAGGCCACCAACGCCGAGGGCTACACACTGAAGGTGAACGGACAAGAACCCGATGCTGATGGCTATGTGACATTTGATAATGTGGACTGCGAAACACTCTACCCCATCGAGCTGACCAATGCCAGCGAGAACGTAGACCTCAGCGCCAAAATACGGTTTACCTTCTTGCCCATTGTCGAACTTAACTGTAGCAGTGTGAACAGCAAGGCATATACTACGGGGTCGCTGCGCGTGACCGACCCGGCCTCTTTGGGCTACGACTCGCTGATGATTGCTGCATTCAAGTATCGCGGTGCCTCGTCGAGCAACTACCCCAAACGCTCATACGCCATTAAACTGCGTGATGAGAACGGCAACTCGGTTGACCGCAAGCTGCTTGGCTACCGCTCAGACAACAACTGGATACTCGATGCCATGTACATTGACCTGGCATGTATGCGCAACCGCGTGGCCACAGACTTGTGGAACGCCTTTGAATGCAAACCTTACTATGCCGACCGCGAAAAGAAGGTGCGCACTGGCACACGTGGCAAATTTGTAGAGGTGATACTCAACGGACAATGGTGGGGCTTGTACTGCATGACTGAAAAGATGGACCGCAAGCAGCTCAAACTGAAAAAGTTTGTGCCGGCAGCCCAATCTACTACTGGTGAAAACGAGGTGCATGGCGTGCTCTACAAGTCGAACCAATGGACATACGAAGTGTTTATGGGACACGAGAGCAACGACGATAACGATAACAAACAAGTTATCTACCCTCACAAAAAGGTGTCTGACTACAAGAACATCTTGGGCCAGGAAACATGGTGTGAATACGAGTTCAAATACCCCGACTACGAGGACGAAGCCGTAGAATGGCGTCCGTTGCACGACGCTGCCAACATGGTGGCAACATCATTCATTCTGAACATCGACAGTGTGAAGAGCCGCTTTGACTACCCCATGCTGCGCGACTACTACCTGTTTATCGACCTGCTGCTCGCCACCGACAACCATGGCAAGAACTTGTTTTGGTATGCTTACGACACCCAAGGCCCCGAAGGCGACAAACTGAGCCTTGCACCGTGGGATTTGGACGGCACCTTTGGACAGGACTGGGACGGTGTGATTACAAACACCAAAGATGTAACGCTTGACTTTGACACCTATATCAAGAACTATGAGCACGGACAATTTGCCATATTCGACCTCATTAAGAGCAGGTCGGAATGGCAACAAGACCTGAAGGACCGCTATGCCGAATTGCGCATAAAGGGTGTCATTTCGGGCGACGGCATAGCCAACCGCTTTGCCAACTACGCCAGCCTCTTTGAAGCCAGCCTGGCCGACCAGCGCGAACAAAACATGTGGAGCAAAACATACCATTCGCGCCACAAGGACATTCAGGGCGGTGCCACATACGCCGAAAGCTGGATACGCCGCCGCGTAAACTGGCTCGACCAAAAGTACGGATTTGACGCTGCTGTGACAGCTATCAACGAGGCCAAGGCCGAGGCTTACTTCGCAGCACTCGGTGGTGTAGGCTGTATCTCTGTCAATGCTGGCAAGGCGCAATCGGTACGCATCTACAACATTGCCGGACAGCTCGTGCGCAATGCACAGGTGGGCAGTGGCGTAACCACCATCAACGGCATTCCTGCCGGCATCTATGTGGTGAACGGTACCAAGGTGATGGTGAAGTAATTCTGCGCCAAACTTTAGTTTGACAAGGGTTTGCTTTGACTAATGTTTGGCATGCCATTCACCCTTGGGTGAAATTATAAATTACGGGTTAACAAGTTAACAGGTTGACAAGCATATCTGCTTTGTACTTCCCCGTTTACTTGTTAACCCGTAAACTTTTTTATTGCGATTTGGTAAAACGTAAGCATGCGAACGGACTCAAGCGCCATAACACCACCTCTAATGGGATTGCGTTAAGAGAGCAGCATTATGTAACACCATAAATTATTGGCAGTGTCATAACTTTAATGTTGCCTCATATCTCTTGTTTAACAACACCCCTACACACTTCACTCCTCGTACGAAGTGCCATCTGATAGAAATTTCCGACCTGTTGCCTCGTCAATAATTATCTGTCTGAGAGCATTTATACAACGAGTATCCCATTTCCAAGAGAAATTCCCGACACGGAAATCAGTCAATTGCTCACCTTCCATATTGAAGAATGCACTCTTTTCACCCTTAAACACTTGAATGCCTGCACCACAAAAATCCGCTCGACAGTTGTCTATGGGGGTTCCTGTCAGACAACTTCCGGTTTTATAATCCAATATAAACAATTCATCATTCTTAGCTGCAAGAGCACAATCAGGAAGTGGATTACTAATAGAAAGTATGTCATACTCAGGGAAACGGCTACGGATTGCATTCAAAACGTCATGACATTCCTTATAAGAATCATGATACTTTTGATCATAGTCCGGCCATATTCCTTTTTTGGGATCAACATCTGCAAAACGCATAATATCAAATTCATGTATGATGCTGTCTTCATCGTTTTTCCCATAAGCCTTCCAATCTTCAAAGGTCGAGTCATAGTCATCGAGTCCGCAGTTCCAGCTATGGAATTCATCGCAAATCCAACCTTCGGTATGGCCAAATGCCAGCAGTGTATTAAAACAAACCTCTCTGGCCCATATTCTTGGTTTCCCTAAAATATCCGTATTGAAAGGGATAAAATAATGATTATAACTTGCCACCGGCCATATATCCCAAAAGCCAGAATGCATCTCTGCTGTTATACTCAGAAGAGGTATCTCAAAACTATATTTTATATAATTGGGATCCTCTTCATTAGTGCTTATAATAATATCTGTGACGAACTGCTTACGTCCACGAAAATGCTTGATGACAGAATCAATAGTGTCATCAAAGCATTTCTTGGCGTTTTGTGTGTCTCGCAATGACTGGCAATTGTTCGGTATTATCAATGACAAATCTACGCTCATAACATATCAATAATAAAAGTTGTTGTTAACCAAGATACTTGTTGCTTCAGTAGCTTCGTACAAAATGCAAAATGACGAGTGCCAATATACCTGTAATTACAATCCATAGGTTTATATCTAACTCTAATTGAGCATCTATAGAGTTCTTCAAGTATAGTATGCAAAAATAGGAAAATTGAACAGACTTTCCAAAGGCTTACCTGTTAAAGAACAAGCCCAAGAGCGACATTTAGTTGTTTATGATGCGAACATGTCTTTCTACTCTTTTTCCTTTATAAGTGCTTTTACTTCTTCTAAATTGGAAACGACCTTTTTCGCTCGTATATTATGATTATCAATGAAAGGAATAATATTGCGAAATACTCAATTACTTGCATGTTTCATAAACATTTTGAGAATATTGTTCCTTTTTTCTGAGAGCATTTTGGTACTTTTACAAGCGTATTTACTTATTTTACAATAATGTATGGCAAAGAAAGATGTAAACAGATTGAAGATAATGTTGGCAGTAACCAAGCACTCAAACAAGTGGTTGGCAGAAATGTTGGGTAAAGACCAAGCAACCATTTCTAAATGGTGCACCAACACTTGCCAACCAGACTTGGAAACCTTAATACGGATTTCTGATTTGCTGAAAGTGGATGTAAACGATTTGTTGAACAAAGAATGTATCAAAGAATGATGGACGATATATTGAAACAGATAAAGGCTGGCGAGGTGTCGGGGGTGCAGTTCAAGGAACGCATTCTCGACAAATATGATATTGCCTGTGAGTTAGTGGCTTTCAGTAATTCACATGGTGGCAAGTTGGTAGTTGGCATAAAGGATAAGACCGGAGAAACCAATGCCTTGTCGTATTCTGAGGTACAAGAAACAACCAACTTGTTGAGTGACATTGCTTCAGAAAACGTAGTGCCATCCATTCTGATAAAGATAGATACTGTTGAAGTTGAGGATGGCAACTTGGTTGTTGCTACTGTGAAGGAAGGACTCAACAAGCCTTATCATGACAACAAGGGAATCGTATGGGTGAAGAATGGTGCCGACAAGCGTAAAGTGTTCGATAATGCTGAACTTGCAGAAATGATGACCGACTGCGGTAGTTTTGCTCCAGACGAGGCTGGTGTTAGGGATGCAACTGTCAACGACCTTGATGCAACGACCATCAAGCAGTTTCTTGGCAACCGTTTTGAAAGAGTGTTGGAAAAGAAAGGCTTGACAGGTGACGCTTTTAATGAAGCATCACTTGATATGATATGCTCTGCCATAGCTAAGGGACATGACTGTGAGAAGATACTTCGCAATCTGCGATTTATCCGTCCTGATGGCACACTGACTGTTGCTGCCATGCTTCTGTTTGGCAAATATACCCAACGCTGGATGCCAATGATGACAGCCAAGTGTATCTGTTTTGCTGGCAACAGTGTTGGCAGCAAGGTGTTCCGTGACAAGGTGAATGATGCAGATATGGAGGGAAATCTGCTTCATCAATATGACACGATCATGGATTTCTTCACTCGTAATCTGCATAATGTGCAGGTGGGAGATGAATTCAACAGCATGGGTAAGTTGGAAATACCTTACACCAGTTTGGTTGAGTTCACGGTAAACAGCCTTGTACACCGTTCGTTGAACATGAAAGCCCCTGTTCGCATTTTCATTTTCGACAATCGTGTTGAGATTCACAGTCCTGGTGCATTGCCTAACGGACTTACTATTGAGGATATCAAGGCAGGAACTTCCATGCCTCGCAATATGTTCCTTTTTAACAATGCTATATACTTGCTGCCATACACCGGTGTAGGTAGTGGCATCACTCGTGCACTTGACGAAGATATTAATGTCACATTTATGAATAATGACAAGGCACAGGAATTTGTCATCACGGTTTGGAGAGGAGAAAGTAACCAAGTCGAGGATAAAAGTAACCAAGTTGGTAACCAAGTCCATGGAAGAAGTAACCAAGTCGAGGGGAAAAGTAACCAAGTCGAAGACTTAGACACCGGACTTAGACACTCTAACACCAACTTAGACACTCAACTTAAACACTCTGACACTAAAAAAATGTCATTGTCTAATAAGCAAAGGGATATAGTCAATTTCTGTTCTGTTCCTCGAACCACCGCAGAGATCATGGAACGCCTTGGTTTATCCAATCAAACCAAAAATCGTGAACGTTACATCACCTCCCTTGTTGCAGCAGGATATTTGCAAATGACCAACCCTGAAAATCCTACGGCAAGCAACCAGAAATACAAGAAAGTAACAACAAAGTAGAAAATTAGGGCTGACGCCATAGCGAGCTACTAACGCGGAGGACATAAGGACATAAGAACAAAAGTCCTTCAAGTTTTCAAACTTCAGCTAATTAAGGCATCGGGCCCCCACTTTTGTCGGAATGCCTGCTTGCGCATATCGAGCTTTTGCAGAAATTTGCGGTGTGCCTCGGTATCGGGATTGATAGGCCGGTGGGCCATGGCACGCAACAGGGCTGTACGCTCACGGGCATAATCGTGCATGGCGGGAGTAAAAGCCCACTCGGTAAAACGCTCCCACACATAATCGATGGCTTGCTCTGAGGGGTGCAACATGTCGGGGGCATAAAAGCGGTAGTCGCGCAACTCGTCTGTCACAATTTCATAGGCCGGGAAATAGTATGCGCGCTCAAACTCACGACACAAATGGTCGGTGAGCAACAGCAACTGGGCCTTGCTGAGCGCATTGCCGTGCATGCCATATTTGGCATAACGATAGGGACTGATGGTGAACACTACACGCAGATGGGGCATAACTTGCAGCAAGTGTGAGAGGAAATAATGCCACCAACTCTCGAGGTCGCGCCACGGCACAGCCTCCTCACTGAACATGCTGGCCGGCTGCTTATGACAGTTTGCCACGCAATGGTGCACATAAGGCCCTTCGTTTAGCCAATACACATGGTCGGTGCTCAGGGTGATGAACAACACATCGAGCTGGGAAAACAGGGCATTGGCACGCTCCCACCCTTGCGTTAGTTCGGCCTCGAGCGCCTGCTGTGTCGGAGCCGAGAACTTGGTGGAATAGTCCCAATGACGCCATTGTCCGTCGGAGGTCTCGAACAGGCCTTTTCGGGAATATGGCGGGTCAATGGTGTCGGGCAAATAGGTAACGAGGGTGTTGCGTATGCTGACGGGATTGTATAGTGTGCCATGCGGATTGATGCAGACCTGCTCCTGTGGCAAGCAGTCGGACATGCGCCCGCCAATGTGGTCGGCAAAGCATGAACCAATGAACATGACACGCGAATGCGGGGTGATTTGCACCGTCTTTTCGGGCAAATCGACAGGTGTAGAAAACTTCATAAGACAGTACTTGTATTGAGGTACAAATGTACATTTTTTATCGTTAGTTAGTGAGGTTGTATGCAATAATCTTTTTAACTTTGCGAGGCGGCGATTGCCGCTAAGTTTGGGCTCGAAGTTATTTTGAGCACCAACCTGATTTCTATATTGCTATTAAATCACTGATTATGCGCATTTTATTTTTATCAGACATACATGGCTCCATCACAACGCTACGCATGGTGCTCAACTACTACGATGCACATCACTATGATTTGCTGGTGTTGCTGGGCGACATTTTGAACTATGGGCCACGCAATGGCTTGTGCGACGGACTTGACCCGCAAGCTATTGCCGACGAACTGAACAAACGGGCTGCCAACATTGTGGCGGTGCGCGGCAACTGCGACTCGGAGGTGGACCAAATGTTGCTCAACTTCCCCATTCAAAGCACTTACATGATGTTGGTGGACGAGGGCAAGCGTTTCTTTCTGACGCACGGGCACATCTACAACGAAGACCACATGCCCAAGGCTCCGGCCTGCGATGTGTTTGTGTATGGACACACACACCGACAGGTGCTCAAACCAGCGGAGGAGACTGGCGGGCCTGTAATACTGAACACGGGGTCGCCCACATTTCCCAAAGGGGGCAACCTGCCTACCTTTGCCACGTATGCTGACGGCATGCTGGCTGTACGCACACTTGATGGTGCTGCCATCAGCAGCTTGAAAATCTGACTTTTACCTATATCGGGTGGTTCTAAAAATTCTGTTTTTAGAGTTCTGCTATTCTGAAATGTGATTTGCACGCTCTCGAAAGTGTCTTTTTGAAAGTTTGTTCGGTCACATAGCCCGCTATGCTCCCTCACGAACTTTCAAAAATACACTTCCGATAGTGCACAAATCCCTATTTCAGAATTATTAGAAACACCCATAAACATATTAAACCATATAAATGGAGAACACTTATACATACGACGAGGCTTTCAAGGCCTCGCTTGAATACTTTGGCGGCGACGAACTGGCCGCACGTGTTTGGGTTAACAAATATGCCATGAAGGACTCCTTTGGGCACATATTTGAACGTTCGCCACGTGACATGCACCACCGCATTGCAGCCGAAATTGCACGAATCGAGAAGAAATATAACAACCCGGTGAGCGAAGAGGATGTTTTTGCACTACTCGACCACTTTCGCTACCTTGTGCCTGCAGGCTCACCCATGACGGGGATTGGTAACCATCACCAAATAGCTTCGCTCTCTAACTGCTTTGTCATTGGCATTGATGGCAATGCCGACTCATACGGCGCCATCATGAAACTGGACGAGGAACAAGTGCAGCTGATGAAGCGGCGCGGCGGTGTGGGCCATGATTTGTCGGGCATTCGCCCCAAAGGGTCGCCTGTTAAGAACTCGGCATTAACCTCGACCGGCATTGTGCCATTTATGGAGCGCTACAGCAACTCTACACGCGAGGTAGCACAGGACGGCCGACGCGGTGCACTGATGCTGTCTATTGCCATACGACACCCCGAAGCTGAGGCCTTTATTGACGCTAAAATGACTGAAGGCAAAATTACAGGGGCTAATGTGAGTGTGAAGGTTGACGATGAATTTATGCGTTGCGCCACCGAGGGACGCCCCTACCACCAGCAGTTTCCCATCAGCAGCGACAGTCCGTTGGTTGAAAAGGACATTGACGCTACGGCCCTTTGGCATAAAATTGTACACAACGCCTGGAAGAGTGCCGAGCCCGGCGTGCTGTTTTGGGACACCATTCTGCGCGAAAGCATTCCCGACTGTTATGCCGACCTGGGCTTCCGCACGGTGAGCACAAACCCTTGTGGCGAAATTCCACTTTGCCCCTATGACAGCTGTCGATTGCTGGCCATAAACCTTTATAGCTACGTTGAAAATCCCTTCACGCCACAAGCCACATTCAACTTCGAACTGTTCAAAAAGCACGTGGCCATGGCGCAACGCTTTATGGACGATATCATCGACTTGGAGCAGGAGAAGATTGATGCCATTCTTAACAAAGTAGCTAACGACCCGCAGAGTGACGAGGTGAAATATACCGAACGCCACCTTTGGGAGAAGATTAAGCATAAAACGGCCCAGGGCCGACGCACTGGAGTGGGCATTACAGCCGAAGGCGACATGTTGGCAGCCCTCGGCCTGCGCTATGGTACGGAAGAGGCTACCGAAATGGCTGTTAAAGTGCAACAGACTTTAGCGCTTTCGGCATACGCCTCGAGCGTGAACATGGCTAAAGAGCGTGGTGCGTTCCCCATATATGATGCCAAACGCGAGGAGAACAACCCCTTCGTCTTGCGCATTAAAGAGCACGATGCTGCCCTGTATGACGACATGGTTAAGTATGGCCGCCGTAACATTGCCTGTCTGACCATTGCACCAACAGGCACCACAAGCTTGATGACGCAAACGACATCGGGCATTGAACCTGTGTTCATGCCCGTGTACAAACGCCGTCGTAAGGTGAACCCTAACGACACTAATGTGCACGTTGACTTTGTGGACGAGACGGGGGACTCTTTTGAGGAATATATTGTATATCACCCCAAGTTTATTACGTGGATGAAGGCCCAGGGGCTTGACACAGAGAAGCGTTATACGCAAGAGGAGATTGACGAACTGGTGGCACGCTCGCCTTACAACAAAGCTACTGCCAACGATGTGGACTGGCTGATGAAGGTGCGCATGCAGGGCGCCATACAAAAGTGGGTAGACCACAGCATCAGTGTGACAGTGAACTTGCCGAACTCTGTGGACGAAGAACTCGTCAACCGCCTCTACGTCGAAGCATGGAAGAGTGGTTGCAAGGGTTGTACGATCTACCGCGACGGTTCACGTGCAGGGGTGCTGGTAAGTACGCAAAAGACTGACAAAAAGAAGAAGAAACAAGAAGAGGACTTGCTGACTAAGGGCATGAAACTGCCCGAGGTGACCGAACGCCGGCCCGACGTGCTGGAATGCGACGTGGTACGCTTCCAAAACAACAAAGAGAAATGGGTGGCTTTTGTAGGGCTGCTCGACGGACACCCCTACGAGATATTCACCGGTCTGCAAGACGATGAAGAGGGCATTGTGCTGCCTAAGACGGTAACGAAGGGACGCATAATCAAGACTGTCTTGCCTGATGGCACCAAGCGTTATGACTTCCAGTTCCAAAACAAGCGCGGCTATAAAATGACGGTCGAGGGTTTGTCGGAGAAGTTTAACAAGGAGTATTGGAACTATGCCAAACTTATCTCTGGCGTATTGCGCTACCGCATGCCTATTGAGAACGTGATTAAACTTGTCAACTCACTGCAGCTTGAGAGCGAGAACATCAACACCTGGAAGGTGGGTGTGAGCCGCGCGCTGAAAAAATACGTCATCGACGGCACTGAGGCCAAAGGACAGAAATGTCCGAACTGCGGTCACGAAACTTTGGTTTACCAAGAAGGCTGCCTGATATGCAAACACTGCGGTGCAAGCCGGTGCGGATAAACATTATCAATATAACTGAAGCAGCCCGACAAGTTGAGTAACTTGTCGGGCTGCTTTAGTCATATGGGCGGTTCTAATCATTCTGTTTTTAGAACCACCCATATATTAGTTCGTCACATGCGTGACGGCCTTAATCATTCTGCTGCTCAGGAGCCTCATCAATCAAGTCCATAAACTGGTCAAGCTTAGGCGTGATGATGATTTGTGTGCGACGGTTGCGCTGCTTGCCCACAGCGGTAGCATTTGATGCCACTGGGTTATACTCGCCTCGACCAGCTGCCGAAAGGCGCTTGGGGTCTACGCCATACTGGTTTTGCAAAGCCTGCACTACCGAAGAGGCACGAAGCGCCGAGAGGTCCCAGTTGTTGCGAATATTCTTTTGCGAAATAGGCACATTGTCGGTGTTACCCTCAACCAACACATCATAGTCCTTGTAATCGGTAATGATTTTGGCAATCTTAGAAAGCGTTTCGCCTGCACGATCGCCAATTTCGTAACTGCCGCTCTTGTAAAGCATGTTGTCGGCCAACGAAATATAAACCACGCCTTTAAGCACTTGTACGTCCACATCGTTCATTTCCTGACGAGTGAGCGAACGAGTCAGTTTGTTGGTCAGAGCCTGGTTCAAAGAGTCACTCTTTGTTTTGGCATCAACCAATTGCTTGATAAACTTGTTTGAAGCATTGATTTCATCAACCAACTTCGATATATTCACATTACCTTGCTGCACATTGCTCTGATAAGAAGATTGCAATTTGCTGTAAGCCTCGCGCATCTCCTTATTGCGTTCCTGCTCCTCTTTGAGGCGGGCAGCCAAGCTCTTTGAGTCGGCAGTGTATTCGGCAATGCGCACCTGTGCCTCATTGTAATCCTTTTGCAAAGCGGCATGCTCCGTCTTCAGGTTGTCATAATTACCTTGCACCTCAGCAAGTTTATTTTTGCTCACACAGCCAGTCATCAGCAACACTGCCAATGCCGGCACAAATAGTTTAAGATTTTTCATTTGTCAGGTTGTTTCGTATTTATAATCATGTTAGGCATACACACCTCAATGGCATGCTTTTCGCGGTGCAAGTTAGGCATTAAAGTTGACTGTACAAAAGATTTCGCATTTTTTAAGCACGTGCGTCATTCCACAACTTGTCAATCTCGCTCTCTGGTTTGCACATAAACATGAAAACCGTGTCGTATATTTTTCCTAACAACTGCTGCAGGAAACCTAAACTTCTGAAACAAAATGCACAAAACAACGTGACACGAGTAATAAAGTCTACGCGTTGGCGGAATTTCAGGTTAACTTGTCAACTTGTTTACTAATTCCGTCAAAGCGTTAAAGTCTACTTTACCAGCATTTCATACAAAACAGACCACTAAATATTGCACAAAAGCGTGCCAGTGATTACCTTTGTGTAAGACAAAACCATAAATCGTGACAACAATATGACGAAACAAGAACTGATGCGGCGCGCCATAGCTTTGGCCGTCGAAAACGTGAAACAAGGGGGCGGCCCCTTTGGTGCCGTCATAGCGCGCAACGGCGAAATTGTGGCCGAAGGCGTCAACCGCGTTACCATGCAACACGACCCTACCGCCCATGCCGAGGTGCAGGCCATTCGCAATGCTTGCACCAAACTGGGCACTTTCGACCTCAGCGGCTGCGACATTTTCTCGTCGTGCGAACCATGCCCCATGTGTTTGGGGGCCATCTATTGGGCACACCTCAGCCACCTATATTTTGCTGGCACAAAAACTGACGCTGCCGAGGCAGGATTTGACGACGCCTTTATATACCAGGAACTGCCACTGCCCATCAACGAACGCCACTTGCCCACCGAAGCCATGATGCACGACGAGGCCGATGCCCCTTTCAACGCCTGGCGTCTGAATGGCGACAAAGTGGCATACTGAATGGCTCATAAAGGACATTTATTTTAGAAACTCAAAACAATACGTTTGAAAGCAGGAAAACACATTAGTTATCAGTTGCATCATCATCGTAGTGAAATATGGACTTGTGTTGATGGCGAAGGCATCTTTGTTTTAGATGGTGAACGAAGACTAGTTAAACGTGGAAACGTCATGAATATTCCTGTCGAACATTATCATGCCATAAAGGCCACAACGGATTTGACTTTTATTGAGGTACAATTAGGTAATCCGCTCGTGGAGGAAGATATTGAAAGATTTGAGTATGAATGGTAAAAAGGAATTTCCTTAATTAAAGAACAAAAACATATCAATTATGAGTAAACAAAACATAGCCCTAATAACGGGTGTAACAGGACAAGATGGATCATACTTAGCAGAATTGCTCCTTGAAAAAGGATATGATGTACACGGCATCATTCGCCGTTCATCCGTAGACTATCGCGAGCGTATCGCACATCTCGAAGGCAAACCCCATTTCCATTTACACTATGCCGACCTTGGTGACTCCATGTCTATAGTAGGCGTGGTGTCAGAAGTGCGACCTACTGAGATTTACAACCTTGCTGCACAGAGCCATGTGCAGGTTAGCTTCGACTCTCCTGAGTTTACCGCTGACGTTGATGCCGTGGGTGTTCTACGTATAATTGAGGCAGTACGCAAAGTAGGACTTACCCACAGTTGTAAAATCTACCAAGCATCAACCTCCGAACTCTATGGCAAAGCTGAAGAAGTGCCACAAAACGAAAACACCCCCTTCCATCCATTCAGCCCCTATGCAGTAGCCAAACTCTATGGATATTGGATAATCAAAGAATATCGCGATGCCTACAATATGTTTTGCTGCAATGGCATCCTCTTCAATCACGAAAGCGAGCGTCGTGGCGAGACTTTCGTGACACGTAAGATTACTCTTGCTGCTGCACGTATAGCACAGGGCTTGCAAGACAAACTCTACCTTGGCAACCTTGATTCATTACGCGATTGGGGCTATGCAAAAGACTATGTAGAGTGCATGTGGCTCATTCTTCAAGCCCCTAAACCCGAAGACTACGTCATCGCAACAGGTGTACAACATAGCGTACGTGAGTTTGCCCAACTCGCCTTTCATCATGTAGGCATCGAACTAAAATGGGAAGGCAAGGCTGAAAACGAAAAAGGCATCTGCATAAGCGGTCCCGAACATTTAAAAGGAAAAACAATAGTAGAAGTTTCCCCTGACTTCTATCGTCCCACAGATGTAGTAAACCTTTGGGGCGACCCAACCAAAGCCAAGGCAAAACTCGGTTGGAATCCCAATACTACCTCCTTCGAGCAACTCGTAAAAATCATGGTAGACCATGACATGGCAAAAGTAGCAGCAGAAGGAGCCGCAGCCCAAGTACGTACCAATTTGGCAGAATATCTTGAAAAGGGAATTGTAAAATAAAAGAACCCCATGTTAAGTAAAGATAGTAAAATCTATATAGCAGGACATCACGGACTTGTAGGCTCAGCCATTTGGAACAATCTAAAGGCACGAGGCTATAACAATTTAGTAGGTCGCAGCCATAAAGAGTTAGACCTAACCGACCAGCAAGCCGTAACACGCTTCTTCGATGAAGAACGTCCCGAAGCCGTAGTTCTTGCAGCAGCCTTTGTTGGTGGCATCATGGCAAACTCCCTCTATCGCGCCGACTTCATCATGCAAAACATGAAGATGCAGTGCAATGTAATAGAAAATGCCTACAAACATGGTGTCAAAAAACTCCTCTTTTTAGGTTCAACGTGCATCTATCCCAAGAACGCACCCCAACCCATGAAAGAAGACAGCCTGCTCACCTCCCCCTTAGAATATACCAACGAGGAATATGCCATAGCCAAGATAGCAGGATTAAAGATGTGCGAATCGTACAATCTGCAATACGGCACCAATTATATAGCCGTAATGCCCACCAACCTCTATGGTCCCAACGATAATTTCCATTTAGAGAACAGCCATGTCATGCCCGCCATGATGCGCAAAATCTATTTGGCAAAACTCCTACACGGAGGCGATTGGCACAGCATAGAAGAAGACATGAACAAACGCCCCATCAATCCCACAGATAAACTCCGTGCGCTCATTGGTGAAGGCAATGTAGATGGCACAAACCCTCATGACCGCATCTTAAAAGCCTTAGCCTTCTATGGCATCTACGACAATAAAGTCGTGCTTTGGGGAACAGGAACGCCACTTCGCGAATTTCTTTGGAGCGAAGACATGGCAGATGCCAGTGTACACATACTCCTAAACGTTGACTTCAAAGATATTATAGGAATAGAAAAATACAGCAGCGTGTTTTATGGAGCCAAAACCGATGGCACAGTAGACCGCAACAACTCTGAAGGTCGCGGAGGCGCCATACCCACGTTAGGCGAGATACGTAATTGCCACATCAACGTAGGTACAGGCATAGAACTCACCATCCGTCAACTCTCCGAATTAGTTGCAAAAGCCGTAGGATTTGAAGGCACCATAGAGTTTGACAGCACCAAGCCCGATGGCACTATGCGTAAACTCATCGACGTAAGTAAACTCCATTCATTAGGCTGGACACACAAAGTCGAGATTGAAGAAGGCGTACAACGACTTTTTAATTGGTATAAACAAAGTCTCAACAAACAATGAAATCAATCGTAACACGAAAATACCTGATACCATTTGCTCTTGTAACCTCCCTATTCTTCTGTTGGGGATTTGCACATAAGTAGGTGTTAAAAATTAGTTGATATGAATTGGTACAGTATTTCGTTCGCTTTCGCGCACCTTTTCTCGACATGGCAAAATGAAAGCAAGCTCTCTTTTGCTCATCTATCTTAACGAAAAGGTTCAGAACTTGAGTACGTAATCTCACCACTTTGCACCTCGTGCAGCAACTGTGCATAAAGTTGCGCATAGTCGAGCGGCGTGTCACAGTCTATGACGCGCTTCACCTCCTGACAGTAAAAACGGCGGCTGCCCGTAGGGTCGGTCAGCAGGTCGAACCTGTTGCTGGTACCTATAAACGAGGCCACACGCGCCATTTTACTAAATCCGGCAGCATAAGGGCGGCGCGCCTGCATGGTGCCAAGCTGCACCAAATTCTTAAGTTTGGCGTTGTGCAACTTGTTGTAGCGGTCAAACTCGTCAAGATTGACAAGCGCAAAGCGCGACAGCGCCAGTTCAAGACGCTCGTCGCCGGCCAGCTCAAACTTGTCGGTGTAGTAATTGCGCAGTTCGGGAGGCAGCAACATGCGGCAAAACGTACTTTTGCGCACACCCTGCTCCTCGCTCACCAACAGCGGTATCATGGCATTGCCGCTGGTGCTTGCACCGCCCGTTGTGGCCTGCACCCAACCGGCCACCATGCAGCGCAGCCAGCGCCCGAACACCATGCGCCACTGCGCGTCGGTGCTCACCCGTTCGGCCAGTGGACCCACGCGGTCGGTGCCGTCCCACTGGGGCAGGGCCTGCAAATAAGCGCTGAAGGGGTGATACTGCGGCATGTAGGCCGACTCCACAATGCGGTCCACGTCGTTGTTCCACACCATGCAGCCCCGTTTGTGCAAGTCAATCACCATCGTGTTGCGCACCAGTTTGCTCACGGGCACAAACCCTTTGTCCGTCTGGTCGCGCCGTTGCACTTCGGGCGTGCGGTCAAGCACATTATAGCGAATGTCGTACAATTCGTCCATCAGACTGATGGCCTGTTCGGTCAAACCGCAGTTCGCGGTGCTGCCAGTTGTTTGTGGTGCGCAGTCAGTGTCGTTGCCCATGCGTTTTTGCGGCTGGGGTGTTTCAGTGTTTTTAGTTTGTGGTTCCGTGCTATGTCCGATAGCGTCTATCAGTTTGTCAACGCCACGTTTCACAATGGCATCGGCATAGCGCAGCATTCTGTTAAGCATTCGTTTCATGATCATACAATTTGGTTTAGTACAAAAGTAAAGTGCTGCAAAGGTAACACCAAGGCATTGTTCCCATCAAAAAAAGTGTACAATTTGTACACAAATATTTGCTTCCTCGCCGTCTACCTACTTATAAATGAATGTGTGTGCTTTTACTGCCATCTTACACTTTTCGTGCGTAACAAGTTGATATACAGAGGTTTCAAGAGTGTAAGATGATTTCAAAGTATCTTACACTTTCCTGCATACATCTTACACACCTTACCCCGCCGCCTCGCAGCCGATTTGGACGTATGCTATGGGGGGTACGCCACCGGGGCGTAGAAAAATCTGTCGGAGCAACAGACTTTTCTGTTCCCCTATGCTATGGTATTGCCCTCCCGTGCTTGTGCTGTGTTGCAGCGTGTGGGGTGTGTAGGTTGTGTGTAGGTGGAATTTGCAGTATCTTACACTAAGTAAAGTGCTGATAGCCAATGAGTTATGATGTGTTAGTGTAAGATGTAAGATACTCGGCAAGTAAAGCTTTTGTAGTATGGTAAAGGTCCAGCTACCTCTAAACGCAAACACAAAACGCTACCACTAATGGGGGCGACGCGTCTCGCGTCGGGCATCAAGGCGAAGGCTCAAACACTAAATAAAGGCTCACAGACGCTGCTAATTACACGCTTGTCTGTGAGCCTTTGCCTTAAAAATCCCGACGCGGGACGCGTCGCCCCCATTAGTGGTAGCGTTTTGTGCTTGCGTTTAGTGGTAGCGTTTTGTGGTAGCGTTTTGTGGTAGCGTTTAGTGGTAGTGTTTTGTGGTAGCGTTTTGTGGTAGCGTTTAGTGGTAGTGTTTAGTGGTAGTGTTTTGTGGTAGCGTTTTTTCAGACTTCGTTAATGCGTCACCCAATATCAATACGCGTCATTCAATGGCGCAGAAAAGTGACGAAGTCAGGACAAAAGAAGGACAGGATTAACGCTTGCTGTACATGCGTCTATCCTGTCCTTTCTTTTATTGCAATTTATATATCAACAAAGCGCCATGCCGTCAATCATCGAGCTTGCGGTAGCGAATGCGCTTGGGTTCTTCAAGTCCAAGGCGTTTGGCCTTGTTCACCTCATAGTCAGTGTACGAACCTTCAAAGAAGAATACATTGCCATCACCCTCAAAGGCCAATATGTGCGTACAAATACGGTCGAGGAACCAACGGTCGTGGCTGATAACCACCGCACAACCTGCAAAGGCTTCCAGACCCTCCTCCAGGGCACGCAGCGTGTTGACATCAATGTCGTTGGTTGGCTCATCGAGCAACAACACATTGCCCTCTTGCTTCAGGGCAAGGGCCAGTTGCAAACGGTTACGCTCACCGCCCGATAGCACGCCACACTTCTTTTCCTGGTCGGCTCCAGCAAAGTTGAAGCGGCTCAGGTAAGCACGCGCGTTGATGTCGCGACCGCCCATGCGCATCAGTTCGCTGCCACCGCTTATCACCTCATACACACTCTTGTCGGGATCAATGTCGGTGTGTTGCTGGTCAACGTATGCCAATTTTACGGTCTCGCCCATTTCAAATGTACCACTGTCGGGCGTGTCCAAGCCCATGATAAGGCGGAACAGCGTAGTTTTACCCACACCATTGGGACCAATCACGCCCACAATGCCAGCGGGAGGAAGCGTAAAGTCAAGGTTTTTGTAAAGCACCTTGTCGCCAAAAGCCTTCGACACACCATGCGCCTCAATCACCTTGTTGCCAAGTCGCGGTCCGTTAGGTATGAATATCTCCAACTTCTGTTCCTTCTCCTTTACGTCTTCATTCAGCAGCTTGTCGTAAGAGTTCAAACGCGCTTTACCCTTAGCCTGACGTGCCTTGGGAGCCATGCGCACCCATTCAAGTTCGCGTTCCAACGTTTTGCGGCGCTTGCTTGCCACCTTCTCCTCCTGCTCCATGCGCTTGCTCTTTTGCTCGAGCCACGACGAGTAGTTGCCCTTCCAGGGTATGCCCTCACCACGGTCAAGTTCCAAAATCCAGCCAGCCACATCGTCAAGGAAGTAGCGGTCGTGTGTAACGGCTATCACCGTGCCCTCATACTGGTTCAAGTGCTGTTCCAACCAGTCGATGCTCTCCGCGTCAAGGTGGTTGGTCGGTTCATCGAGCAACAGCACATCAGGCTTTTGCAGCAAGAGACGGCACAATGCCACGCGGCGGCGTTCACCTCCCGACAGGTGTTCAGCCTTCCAGTCAGCAGGCGGCAGGCGCAATGCGTCCATGGCACGTTCCAAACGGCTGTCGAGGTTCCACGCATCGGTGGCGTCAAGAATATCCTGCAACTCGCCCTGACGGGCAAACAAAGCATTCATCTTGTCCTCATTCTCGTAGTACTCGGGCAAACCAAACTTTTGGTTAATCTCCTCATACTCGGCCAAGGCGTCCACCACATTCTGCACACCTTCCTGTACAATTTCCTTCACCGTCTTGTTATCGTCAAGATGGGGGTCCTGCGGCAAATAGCCAACCGAATAGCCCGGCGAGAATACCACCTCGCCCTGGTAGTCGTTGTCCAGTCCGGCAATAATCTTCATAAGGGTTGACTTACCGGCACCGTTAAGACCTATGATACCAATCTTGGCACCATAAAAGAAACTGAGGTAAATGTTTTTAAGTACCTGTTTGTTGTTCTGCTTGATGGTCTTTGACAAACCGACCATCGAGAAAATGATTTTTTTATCGTCTACTGTAGCCACTATATTGTAGGGGTTTAGGCGTTGTTTTACTTCTTTTTTGTGAGCGTAATAAGCGTCTTGCCGTGGGCATCTTTGAGCAGCATTTCATTGCCGTTCACCTCCGATGTGCGCACCTTGTCGAGTGCAGCCATAAAGTCGCTTTCATAGGTATCGTCGGGGCACAGCATACGCGTCATGCCCATGTGCGAGAAGTCGGGTTTGCCAGCCGCAAACTTTTTCAAATTCATTGAACCCGTAAGCCGGTTGCAGCCCGTAAAGCCATAAATATTTCCCTCGTTAAGGTCAAAACCCAGGAAAGGCGTTTCGTCGCTGGGCGTAATAGCGCGCCCGCCGATATTTGTCACACTCCATTCGCCTCCGATGGCATACGTTGATTTTTGTGTGGCGCACGATGCCAACAGCAGCATGGTGGCAGGAATAACATATAATAATCTCTTCATAATTCTTTATTTAGTATTTAGTAAGTTACAAATTCGAGTTTCGGATTTAGACGGGTATGGTCTGAAAGTTGAATTACAAATATGTTGTCGGAGTTAGTTGACAAGTTGTCTGGCCACCCCGTCAGCCTTTTATTCTGCCAAGGGGTTCCACCCTTGTGCTTTGAGGTCAAACTCATTGCCGTCGCGTGTCACGAGTTTGTTACCCAGTTCGGGCTTTGTCATGTGTCCGATAACCTTCACGCCCTCAATTTGCGAGACGCGTTCGTGCTCGGTCAATGGCACAGTAAACAGCAATTCATAATCCTCACCACCATTCAATGCGGCCGTGTACACATTCATGTTAAACTCCTCGGCAGCCACGGCAGTTTGATAGTCGATCGGTATGCGTTCTTCGTAAATGCGGCATCCCGTATGACTCTGCTTGCAAATGTGCATGGCCTCAGACGAGAGGCCGTCACTTATGTCCATCATCGACGTGGGGTGTATGCCAGCCTCACGCAAGTGTTCAATTACATCGCGACGAGCCTCAGGCTTCAAAAAGCGCTCTATCAAATACTCACGTCCTGCAAAGTCGGGTTGTGCAGCCGTTTCGGCATTACCTTTCTGCGACTCGAATATGCGTTTTTCGCGCTCCATCAACTGCAATCCGAGGTAAGCTGCACCCAAGTTACCGCTCACACAGAGCAAATCTGTGTCCTTTGCTCCCGAGCGATACACGATATCCTCGGCCTTGGCCTCACCAATACAAGTAATGCTGATGGCCAGTCCCGTGAGAGAGGACGTCGTGTCGCCCCCCACAATATCCACGCCATGACGCTCGCATGCCAAACGAATGCCGGCATACAGTTCCTCAACGTGTTCCAACTTGATGCGCCGACCTACAGCCAGGCTCACCAGCAACTGCCGTGGTGTGCCGTTCATGGCATACACGTCCGACAGGTTCACCATAGCAGCCTTATAACCCAGATGCTTGAGCGGGGTGTAAGTCAAGTCAAAATGAATGCCCTCCATCAGCATGTCCGTAGTCACGAGCACACGTCGGTTGTCGGCGGGGTCGGTACTATACTGCAACACAGCACAGTCATCGCCCACACCGCGCAGTGTCGAGGCATTCTGCATTTTAAGTCCTTCGGTCAAGTGGTCTATCAAACCAAACTCTCCCAAAGTTGCTATTTCTGTCATTATATATAATATCAACATGTTGGCAAGAATAGCTGACAAGTCAGCTCCCTATTACGCCAACAATTATATTAGTCACTGAAGTTTCGGATTTAACCAGGTCGGGCTGAATCCAAAACATGAATTAGTTAAATGTCTTGCTTTACTGTTCCTTAAAAGTAGAAGCCCAATCCTATGCGTGCACCCACGGTGCTCTTTTCTGAGAAAGAGTCGAGCGACATTTTATAGTACACCGAAGGCTCGATGGTAATATAGCGGTTGACAAAGAAGGCATAGCCAATCTCCACCGGAATTTGCACATCGTTAGAACTTGGTGTATAGTGCACATATTCTGCTCCGGCACCAAGGAACACACCACATTGGTCAAAGTAGTAACGTGCACCAGCGCCCACACTCACATCGTTAATTTCCTTGGTGTGGTCATAGCTCACATTGCCACGCAGCATAAAGCAGTCTGCCAAGAAATAGCCTGCCGTAGCATCAAGTCCGAATCGGAACTTTTGGCTTGAACTGTAAGACAAGCCAATACCCGATATTGAGGCGCCCACATACTTTGTACCTTTTGCAAATTGTGCATGAGCCGACAGTGTGCCCACAGCCAGTGCGAGCATGATAAACAATTTCTTCATATACGTATATTTTGTTTGTGTACAAAGATAGTGCAAACCGAATGCAGTGCAAAATGAAAGAATACTTTTTTTCATTTTACACTGCTGAGGTGTAGGCTATCTTATCAAAAGATAGTGCAAACCGAATGCAGTGCAAAATGAAAGAATACTTTTTTTCATTTT
>ERZ1026776.226-NODE-226-length-43035-cov-7.167590_pt1 | contig 43035 bp, 40 predicted proteins | sample MGYA00380125_ERZ1026776 | MGnify/ENA primary metagenome ERZ1026776 (study PRJEB33269, sample SAMEA4719761) | human gut metagenome | biome: human-associated habitat; feature: organic feature; material: feces | place: Cameroon | collected 2013-10 ...
ACTTTAGCTTGAATACTTTTCTATATTTTTTCAATATTTTTTCTATATTCTGACACCGCTCTGCGAATATCCTCATACCGAAATCCCCGGCGTGCGAAGAAAGAATACATGCGCCTCATCTGTCCCTCATCTGTAAAATTCAGGTTACCATAACGTCTTTCCAGTAAATCGTAAATGGTCTCCGCTTCATCCGGCACCAGTTCTGTACACAATTCACGCGTCATCTCGGAGTCTACCCCCTTACCGGATAATTCCATTGTGATGCGCCGTCTGCCTTTTCCCCGCATCTGACTTCGAATATAGGATGTGGCATATCGTTCATCATTGATATAGCCATAAGACATCAACTTCTCGATGGTCTCTGTAATCTCCGCTTCCTCATATCCCTTCTCTGTCAATTTATCACAAAGTTCCTTCCGGGAACGATCCCGGAAGGTAAGATAATAAATTGCCGTATCAAATGCACTGTATGTAGTTGGTTGCTTATGACTCTTCGTTCTCTGTCTGTTCTGCATCTACGCCAATCCCACACTTATTTCGTACCTGCTGCTCGATCTCTTCCATCACTTTCGGATTATTCGCAAGATAGAGCTTTGTATTCTCACGTCCCTGTCCGATCTTCTCACCATTGTAAGAGTACCATGCACCCGCCTTGTTGATGATATCATGCAAAACAGCCAGATCCAGAATATCACCTTCCTTGGAGATACCTTTACCAAACATAATATCAAACTCTGCTTCCTTAAATGGTGGCGCAACCTTATTCTTTACAACTTTGACTCTCGTACGGTTACCAACGACTTCGCCGCCAACCTTCAGTGTCTCAATCCGACGTACATCCAGACGAACGGATGCATAGAACTTCAATGCACGTCCACCGGTTGTTGTCTCCGGGTTACCAAACATCACGCCTACCTTCTCACGAAGCTGATTAATAAAGATAACCACACAATTGGACTTACTGATAATACCGGTCAGCTTCCGAAGTGCCTGAGACATCAGTCTCGCATGCAGACCAACATGGGAATCACCCATCTCTCCGTCAATCTCAGCCTTCGGTACAAGTGCTGCCACAGAGTCCACAATAATTACATCTACCGCACCGGAACGAACCATCGTCTCTGTAATCTCCAGTGCCTGCTCACCGTTATCCGGCTGTGAAATATACAGGTTATCAATATCAACACCAATATGAGCCGCATAAGTCGGATCGAGTGCATGCTCTGCATCAATAAATCCTGCAATACCCCCCATCTTCTGTACTTCTGCAACAACATGCAATGCAACCGTTGTCTTACCACTTGACTCCGGACCATAAATCTCAATAATACGTCCTCTTGGCATACCGCCGAGTCCAAGTGCCAGATCCAGACTCAGAGAACCTGTCGGGACTACATCAATTCCCATATTTGCGGACTGATCTCCGAGCTTCATCACAGAACCCTTACCATACTGCTTCTCAATCTGCGCCAGTGCCGCATCCAATGCTTTCATCTTTTCTTCGCTTGCCATACCATAAACCTCCGTTATCTTCCATCTATGTTATCAAAACATATGTTCGTTTCGTTTGTTCTACTATACTACACTTCTGTTCGAAAAGTCAATAAGGAATTCGAACATTTGTTCATTTTGTTATTTCTTTTGTAAATCGAAACAATGCGCTGTGAAAATTGTACCTTATACATTCTGCAAAGTAAAGCAATTATTTGTAGCATTTTGTTCGATTGTACCTGATCAAAATCTCTGATATAATACATTATAATTATTACATTAATCATATCTATAACTTTCAATCTGACGAGGAAAATATGAAAATTAATCAGCAATTATATCGAGATTATTTATTCAAGGATAAAACGGTGTTACGTGCCCAATACGATCCTGAATTAGAATTCTACGCCACAATTAAATCCGGCAATACAGAAAAGACCAAAGAACTCTGCCTTACACCTTTCACCGAAAAAAAAGGACTTGGGGAACTAGCTGACACACATTTACAAAGTATGAAATATCATTTTGCCATCACTATGGCTATGCTCGCACGTTACTGCATAGAAGGCGGACTTGATTTATCCACCTCCTATACCATCAGTGATTTCTATATCCGTAAAGCAGATCACGTCCGAAACACAGCAGAATTAAACGCGTTGCATATGACGGCCTGTATGGACTATGCCAAGCGTATGAAAAACCTGCGCAAGGAAAAAATCACATCAAAACCAATTGCAAAATGTATTGATTATATTTATGACCACCTTCATACAAAAATCACATTAACCGAGCTTGGAGAATTAACTGAACTTAACCCGTCATATCTTTCCAGACTTTTTCACAAGGAAACAGGCATGTCACTTCTAAAATATGTTCAACATACAAAAATTGAAACAGCGAAAAATATGTTGCTATATTCTTCCTACTCTGTTGCAGAGATTGCATCTATTCTGGCTTTTTCTGATCAGAGCTATTTTTCTGAGATATTTAAAAAACAAACAGGACTGACACCAAAGCAGTATCAGTCCATGTATTTAAATACCTCTGGTCTTACAAATCATTAAACCTATGACATATATAAGACTATCCGGTTTTCTGATGTCAGCCACTCTTCCTTGATGTAATTATCTCGAAGAGCCAGACCATTTAGTTCCATACTTTTAAATCCTGTTTCTACATGGTTTGGATTTTTTACTTCAATGTGTAAATATTTTCCACGGAAATCTTTCTCGATAACAAATCCATCCCACTCAGCGGGAATTGATGGCGCAATCCGAAGTCCATAGAAATCAGGTCTCATACCAAGAATACCTTCCACACTTCCAACCATGACAGTAGATGCAGTTCCTGTCAGCCAGTGCACATGTGAACGTCCAAAATGCGGACTTGCCTTACCTTCTGTAAATTGACCATAGCAATAAGGTTCAAGCTTTCTTACTTCTGCTTTATCGTTCTGTGCTGCCGGTGAATTCTCCATATAATACTCAAACGCACGGTTTCCATGTCCAAGTAATGCTTCGGCCAGGATCAACCACCCCTGTGACTGAGAGAAAATACCAGCATTTTCCTTTACACCCTGATTATAGATAACTGCCAGAGCGCCATCAAATGCATGCGCATGATATGGCGGATCCATAAGCACGGCACCAAATGCTGTATTTAACTGTTTATGCACATTCTCCATCGCAGTTTCAGCCTGTGCCTTAGAGGCAAATCCACTGATAACTGCCCAGCTCTGTGGATTCAGCCACATATTTGCCTCCGGATCTGTCCTTTGACCGATCACTTCTCCTTTTTCTGTAAAGCCCCTGATAAATCGATCTTCATTCCAGCAGAGATCCTGAATCACATTTCCAAGTTCCCGCTGGCTTTTATCCAGATAATACATATATTCAAAATCGCCTTTATATTCTGCAAATTTGTGCAATATTGTCATTGCATAATAAAACTGCAAAGCCACAAATGATGACTCTCCATCCTTTCCAAGCCGCAGGCAGTCATTCCAGTCTGCATAGAGTCCTGCCGGCATTCCATGTCTTCCAAGATGTTTCATAGAGAAATCAATCGCACGTTTCAGATGATCATAAACCGTTCCTTCATCTTTATTTGCATACGGAATCATTTCATCCAAAAATGAAAGATTTCCGGTTTCAGTCACATATTTGTAAATCGTTGGAAACAGCCACAGTGCATCATCTGCTCGATATGCCGGATGTCCTGTCTCCTTCACATAAGAAGCATCGTCCGGTGTATCCTCATGTCCGGCATTATGTGTGAACTTTACAAGTGGAAGTCCACCTCCATTATCAACCTGTGCAGAAAGCATAAATCGAATTTTGTCCACAGCCATTTCCGGTGCCAGATGAATAATTCCCTGGATATCCTGTACCGTGTCACGATATCCGTATCCATTACGAAGTCCACAATAGATGAATGATGCGGCTCTCGACCAGATAAATGTCATGAAACAATTATAGGCATGCCAGGTGTTGATCATCGAATCAAATTCCTTGCTTGGTGTCTGTACCTGGAAATGAGAGAATTTCTCACCCCAGTAAGTCTTTAACTCTGCAAGCTCCTTATCACAGACATCCGCTGGATCTGCATAGCCGTTCATGATAACTTCTGCCTCATCATTTTCCTTTAATCCAAGGATAAACGCAATAGTCTTTGTCTCACCCGGCATAAGCTCAACAATTGTGGAAAGTGCACCACAAGAATTTTCATTATAGCTTAAAGCATTTCCAAGATCTCCGTTTACAACACCATCCGGATTGCCATAGCCATTACATCTGCCAATAAATACATCCTTATCTCCACAATAGGAAGAAACATCTGCACCGGCAAGTCCAAAGATCCGGTCTGTCGGACGCTTATCATCTACAGTCTCACCAGCTCCGAGCACATCCAGATTCCCATGCACCGTCTGGCGGATCCGATTTTCCACAAAGCTTGTTCTGGAAATAAATAATGAATACTGCAGATTCACCTGATCCTGCTCATAATTGCTGTTGTTTGTAAATTCTGCATAACCGGTCAGGGTGAGATTTCTCTTTACAGAACCATTGTTAGTTACCTTCAGATTCCATACTTCATATGTCTTATTTAATGGTACATAATACAATGCCTCTGTGTGAATATCACTGTAATCTGCCATAATCTTTGTATACGAAATACCATGATGACACTCGCTCTTATACACATCCAGGCTTTTTCCTACCGGCTGCCAGGATGCAGACCAGTAATCTTTGCTCTCATTATCACGAATATAAATGTAACGTCCCGGCTGATCGAAGTTATTGAATACATAGCGCAGGATTCTGCCATTCGCGCCGGACTTTGCAAAACTGTAACCACCCGCATTGTTTGAAATCAAGGCACCATATTCCGGAGAACCTAAGTAGTTCGCCCATGGGGCAGGCGTCTTAGGATTCGTAATCACATACTCCCGATTTTCATTGTCAAAATAACCAAACTGCATACCGAATCTCCTTTTCTTTTTCATTTTTCCGATATAGGCAATACCCATATACTTTTACGTTAAAGCTGCTTCGAATAACCTGTGAATACGTTATATCAGATTCTCACATACAGTTATATTGTTATTTTGATATTATTATGGTAATTTTTACGTGTATAGAAATACATATATCTTTCAAAAATCGTGTACGAAATCAGCAAAAGAAATGCCCCGCATGTTCTTTAACATACAGGGCATTTCTTATATCTAACTAATGTTTCTTCTTTGAAGAAGCGACTGCTTCCGGCTGATCTGCATTATGATTGGCAGTTGCACAAACCTTCGGCATAACTTTCTTTTTCTTCAATGGATGTTTTGGGTTCTTGTCCATATCTCACACTTCCTTCCCTTACTTTACGTTAAGTTTCAAAGTCGATTGTGTATATGGTGTAGATTTATATGCACCGCAGCTACATTCTCATAGATTATTCAATGGCAATGTAGTTATTCTGCGCAATGGCTTTCGCTTCTTTCTTCGGAATTGACAACTGCAGGATACCATTTTCAAACTTTGCATGAATGTCTTCCTGCTTAATATCATCACCAACATAAAAGCTTCTCATCATACTGCCTGCATAACGTTCACGGCGGATATACTTACCGGTCTTCTTATCCTTCTCGTCCTTATCCAGACCCTTCGCAGCGGATATCGTAATGTATCCATCATGCAGCTGTGCATTGACTTCGTCCTTCTTGAATCCAGGTAAGTCAATATCAACTTCATAGGAATCATCTGTCTCACGGACATCTGTCTTCATCATGTTCTTCGCATGCTTACCATAAAGCGGATTCTTCGCCGGTCGGAATTCCTTGTCAAATTCCTTCTCAAAATCGTCCATCCAATCGTCAAACAAATTTTCTCCAAAAATACTAGGTGTAAACATAAGTCATATCTCCTTTCATACTTAAACAACCAATGTCTACGGTATTCTTTAAGCACTATCAGAGAAATCTGAGGTGTCGTTTGAATATCACAACTTTGCAATCTCCAAGGGATTTTCTCTATTTTATCTTTCCTTTTCTTTTCCCTTTCTTGATTGTGACTATACTATACACCCGATTATTAGCACTGTCAAGGTTTGAGTGCTAATTTTACTGTGAACCTTTTGTGAAGTGTGTACCCAATATTTTTTACCATTATTGCCGAATCTGTTCGAGTATAAATGGATCCTTGATCTTCTTATCTTCCGCGAAGAACAAGATCTTCGTCAGCACCTCGGAGGTCTTCGGATCATCGTCCACAAATGGCAGGAAGATCCGTCCACGCCGCTGCGAGTGCACCGGAAGTACATTGATCATAGGACCCGCCTCCTGATGAACTACTCCACTGCCAAGATGCACGGTATAGTTCGCACGTGCGCCCTGAATAACCGCATGATTCTTCGTAAATGTCACATTTGTAAGCTTGAAAAGCGGCATCGTGAACTCCGCGATTGCCTTCCGCATCTCCACGGTCGAATGCGATGTCTCCGGATCCACGCCGCCTGCATGTGCCACGCTCACTGCCAAATCCACGTCGCGCATAACTTCCGAGAATATGATATCCGGAATCTCACAAATCTTTAGATCTTTGCCTGTCTTTCGATCAGTGAACACGACCCATTCCAGCGTCGGGGATTCAATATCTGCCGGTGAGAACCAGTCCGCCAGCGCATAGATCCTCGCTACGATATTTTCCTTGTAATATACCTTCTGCAAGCCTTCCTCGATGTCGGCAACCCAGTGTCTTGTTCTCAGGCACGCAACCGTCTTCTTCGGCTGGATCTGATTGCCCGCATAACGCAAGGAGTGCTCCATATTAAGCTCTTCTTCCGTCTTTACATACAGCTCGCGGAATACCTGCTTGAATGGCTGGATAATCTGGTTGTCAAACACATATTTCTGAATCGTATGCCACATGCCCTGCTTATACATCTGAAATGGATGCGCCACAGTCAGTAATGTATCGTCGGATGGCTCGATATGGTGTAAGCTGTTACACTGTTCTTCTTCCGAATCTGCCGATGCTCCCACGGATTCATCTGTATATGCTGCATGATTTGCAAATACATCCATTCCTTTCGCTGTAACAAATCCAAATACAGCCTGTTCCTCCTGCGTATGATCTGACACACCGCCACCATCCATCACACGGAACACAAGCGCCGCCACCAGATCGTGAATTACAGGATTTTCCAGCATACCCTGAATCTCCGCATATGTATAAGTCTCCTGACTCTCCATCGCATCTTCTAGCATCGCCTTCGTGCGGCGTGCCTGCTCTGCCATCTGCTTCTTCGCCTCTGTAATCGCCACAATATATTCATCCTTCTTAAGCTTCGCCGGAACAGACTTCATCTGCTTGCCATTTTTCTCCACAAGCAGGGCACATTTGCCGCCATCTTCCATCTCAAGCCATACGGATACTTCTCCGACTTCATGCGGCTTAAAATAGTCCTCCATGCCCTGTGCCACCAGACTTTCCATCCGAAGAATCAGTCTCGTCACATCCTGATAGCCAGCATTGATTGCCATATTCTGTAATGCAATCTGCACCGCAGCCGCCTCGCTGGCTCTCCGCTGGGCACCAAACTGTTTGCTCTCCTTCTTGAACTTCTGCAGGAACATATACCGTTCTTTGATCTGCGTCTCATCTACAATCGGCAGAATTCCGACTGCCATCAACAGGTCTTTATTCCGCTTTGCCTCGATCTCACCGAGCAGCTCTGTCTCATTATATTTGCCGAATGCCGCATCCGCGTATTTTCTCGCTCTTGCGTGCTTGGCACCATCGGAGATATATTTCGCCGCCTTATATATGAGCGTGAAATGCTTCTCTCCAAGCTTCTCGTACACTTCCGTAAACCACGCCCGGTCAAATGCACCATCATTTAATTCCTCGACCGAAAGCGGCGTATAGCGCGCGATCATTGCCGTCCGCTTGTTGTCAAACAACTCATTCATATGTGCCATGAAATAATAACATCCGGCTGTAAATCCATCCCAGCCAAGATAATCACCCACAATATCAATCCACTCCGGCGAATACATTGCCGCCTCAACTAAACGTGCCTCACTGATATCCGTCCCTTTCAGATGTGCGCCAAGCGTCTGCGCACTGTCATTGACATCCGGCAGACACGCCTGCAACAGATGCGACAGACTGTTCTTCTTGCTCACACTCCGTTTGACACTGGAACTGTAACTGCTGTTAAAATACGTTGACCGCTCCAGCGTCTCCTTGCCAAGTGCCGACAGGATCCGTACAAAATACGCCGCACCGTAGATTCTCGTCAGCCCATATACATACTGGGAAAATGCGGTCTCGGTATCGCCACGTGTAAGCTCTGCCTCCATGACAAGCCCTGCCATAGCCTGATACAGTTCTTTCGCAGTATTCACGCTCGCCTGATCCGTCTCAGACAGCTCCTTCGCCGGATTATGCAGCAGCATTTTCCGCACATGCTCCAGCCGATTACCTGCCGTCCAGCTCCACTCGCAGCCTCTTGTCTGCACCTGTCTGTCCCGCTCGGTCATATACCGCACAATATCAGACAGACACTTCAGGCTTACATCCATCCGATTGCCCTCAAATGCCATCTTATACAGGTAGTCCCGGCTGATCAGCCCCTTCGTATATGCTGCAATGTACGTCGAAAGATCCGGCACGTGCATAATCTTACCGACATTTACCCAATAATAGCCATTTCCATCGTTCGCAACACCATGCGGGATCTTGAAATTAAAGCACTTCGCAAGTGCATAATTATATGGGAAGAGATGCAGAAACTCCGTATCATTTTCTGCCGCCTGTGCCGAATCTGCCTCCACATCATTTGCACTTCCATATTCCGCATAGCCCGGCGCAATATACGCTGTGATAACCATGATCTGTTCCTGCGTAAGCACACTTCTATAACAGATGATTTCCTTCTTAGACGCTGGATTTACCGTCTTCTTCTCCTGCACAAGCGCATCCTTGCGCGAGAGCAGATAATCAGCAGCCACAACCGCCAGCTTCCTTCTGTCACCTTCCGGCACATGTTTGTTATAAAGTTCGCGCAAGATCGTCTGCATCTGCGACATGTAACCGTAGGTCGGCAGTTCCTCGTTATACCTGCTTCCATACAGATCTTCCACAAAGCTCTTGCAATATTGCTTGAAATACGCTTTATCGGAATTATAGCCATTCACATAAATATAGATCTGCATGCACGCTTCCGGCGTCTGTATCTCTTTCCTGTAGAAATCCTCCCAGAGCTCCGGAAATGGTATGTCCCCTCTCCAATATCCAAATCGTTCTCCAAGCATACGTACTTCGCCGTTTTCACTCTCATATTCATCGTTCTTATGTGCATCAAACAGCGCATCCAGCTCCCGAAGCATATGATGTATGTCAATCGTATCCGGTTCTGACTTCTTCCCGGAAGTAAATTTCGCCCTGAGCTTCGCCAATACACCGGCACTCTTCCCGGCATTTCCTGTCGAAATCCCGCTCTCCGGAAAATAACGTCGGTATACATCCTTACATACTTCCAGATACGAAGAATCGAATACCGGTTCATACGCCGCATTTACATCATAAAGCCCGTATCCTTCTTCCGCATCCGCCTGTTCCGCATGTGTATTCCGGATCTCCCGAATCAGGATCTGCTCCTTCGTCGATATATTCGCTACTGACTGCGCCATATGATCGACCTGCGCGACACATTTTGCAAATGTCTGCTGTCTCTTCTCGTCCTTCTTCAACTGGAGCAGCAGATCCAAACCTGCCGTGCGCTTCTCTTCCTTCGCATCTGTGAGCAGTCTGCCGATCAGATCGTACAGTTTCTCCTCATCCATCTGATAGAGGATGGAAAGCACCGTCTCTCGGATGTCGGATTTCTTATATTTGAGCATGTTCTCAAGCTGCGTATAGTTCTCCGGTGCCAGCTTCATCTTCTTCACAAGCTTCGCTGCTTCCTGTCTCGTGTATGTCTCCTTGTCTGCTACCGCATCCACGAGAATCTCCCGCTGACGGGCATTTGCAGGCTCCCGGATCAAAAATAACATCAACGTATCCCTGCCGTACCGCGATACATCAATATCACCCAGCATCTCCGCAATCTCTGTGATCTTATCCTCATCCCGAAGTGCGCTGGCACATACAGCAAGCCGGAAAATCAAGTCGGATCTGTCCAGATATGCCACATTACACGGGAACACGCACGGGTTGATTTCCAGCCGTTTGCCAGATATCTGACGCAGAATCCCCATTAAGCAATCATAGACCGCCAGACACTCTTCCCGGCTGTCAAAATATTTCCCAACATCCGCATAATTCATCTTCTGCAGCGTTCCGTTATAACGTCTGCCCTTCTCATAGACAAGATCGAGTATATACGACTGGAGATCCGGCATAAGACATGGCATGATCACCGTCATCGTGTCAAGCTCATCCGAAAACTGCTTCACGAATTCCTTTGCAATGCCATGTACATACACCCTGCCTAGGTGCATCGCCTCCATATACATGCCGAACACCATGCGCTGGTGTCTCGTCCCGGATAATGCAATCTCACCCATGCGCTCACATGCATCGTCCACATCATAAAATCCATAGCACCAGAGTGCCAGATAGATTTCCATCGCATCTTCGCTTCTAAGTGCCTGCGCTCTGGCATTCTCATCCTGCAAATACGTATCGATGATATATAGCTGCTTCTCCTGAATCCGGTCGATCTTACTCTCCTCATTTGCGATCAGTCCGGTCCATGTGGCAACTGCCCGAAGCACGGACGCATACCGGAGCATATCATTGTCCTTCACGACACGGAATAACGTCTGAAATGCTTCCGCGGTTCCGTAATCCATATTCTCACAGATTGCCTGACGCAATCCTTCCTGCAGACGTGCCGCCAACAGCAGCTTGCCCAGTGCCTCATGCAGCCGGGTATTTCCGCTCATGCAGATGCCACGGATGATCTCCACGGACAGCTTCGTCTGCGCACTCTCGCCAAATAAGATATCCATGAGAATTGCTTCTAACTTCTCATTTCCGCGGTCTAACTCCGCCTGAATCCAGTATTCCGACACTACCTGACGTCCATTTGTGCTCTGATCCCGATAATAGCACAGCACATCCTGCGGCAGCTGCTCCGTGTAGACTGACACGAGATCGGTTCCGTAGATTCCCATGTCATGATATGTGTTCATGATGTGGAAATAACGCCCCATAAATGCCCGGTAGTACTTGATCCGCACCGTTCTTCTGTAATAAGACTCGCTCGCCTGCCATTTCGTAATGCTGTCGATCGTGCAGCAGAAATCATCAATCAGATGCTCCGGTATCCATCCCGGCATCTGCTTTAATTCCTTCCGGAAGAATTCCGATGGCAGGCTGCCCTGTTTCGCCAAATGCTTATCCAGCCGCTTTCCGACTTCCGTCAGCTGCGTCACGCCGTTATATTTGCTGCATTCTGCTAGCAGCGCCTGAATCTCTACGCTGTAAGACACCTTTAAAGCCTTGTCTGCCTCATTGCGCGCAAGCTTAAAATCATTCGCGATCTTCGCCTGCACTTCCAACTCCTGCTTCGTCTTCTTGTCTTCTGCCATATGTAACCCCTTTCAACATATACATCTGAGGTAAGACTCTGTTCACCCAATCCTGTAATTCCCTACCACATCCTGCCTGCCAACATCGTCAGACGGATAAATGTAACCGTATCGCCCTCTTGTAACTTCAGCTTCTCATCTAATTCCGTAAACTCTGTGTCCCCTAAGAATACCCGAAACAAGCCGTCCTGAAACCCAAGTATCGCCGTCTCTATAGACTTCCCAACATCCGGTGCCTTCTCACCATACACGATGCCGAAAGCAATCTTCCCAATCTGCGCCATATCGTCGATCTGCGCGTTGGTAAGCACTGCTTCACCCCGATTCATCGCCCCGATATATCTGCTCACACAGAGCTTCACCGTCTCTGCAATCAGCTCCCGCAGGCTGCCCGGTGCCACCGCATAGGTAAATGGCACCTGATCCACCATATTCCTGCGCTTGCCAAGCTGTTTCATATCCATGTATAAAACCATGTACTACCCCTACTCTACTAGAACTTCACAACCTTCAGATTCACATGAATCTGCTGCTTGTAATTATGTTAATTATCTATTTTTCATCATACTCTACAAAATCAACATTTACAGCCTCTACAATTACAACAAGGTCAATATCTTTTGTAGCACGAAAATCAAGGCCTGCTTCTGACATCAAAATATCGCATGCAGTTCCTCCAATAATGGTATAATATTCTTCATATCCTCGAAACCATTCAATAAAACTATGAATGCCTGTTACCATCTAATCTCTCCCAAACATTTTCCAATAATTTTTCTACTGCTTCCTCTACTCGTTCATCTTTATCATTTTTGAGTGTTAAATATAATGACAATTCATCAACAGAATCCTTTAATGATAAAACAGACGGATTATATCTCCATATTTCAACCTTCGACTGCAATTCCGAATCCATCAATTTAGTATGAATATCAATCAATGTTGAAGGTTGTTTATGCATAGCATAGCATGTCACATTTGGAACATTTATCATTGTATAATTTGCCAAAGCCGAATATCCGGCATATAAAAAACTATCATCTATATTTTTCTTATCTACATATATTACCTTTTTTACAGGCGAAATCATATATGTTTGTGCCTTCATAAACAATTTTACGGGCTCGTACGCAGAATATATCACGCGCTGCACTCCAATTTTTTTGGTTTCAAATAATCTTAACCCAACCAATTGTTTTGCTGCTCTCATAATAGATGTTGCAGTCAAACACAATCTCTTAGCAGCATCTGACAAATAAAGTTCTTCAACATTGTTATAAATATAATGTAACAACAGCATTTGCGCAGAAGGAAGGAATCTATCCTTTTCAATCTCTGGGGCATCACATTTTTCCTGAAGATATATTGCAAAAAAGGGAAGATATATTTGTTTTCTATCAACAATAAACGGAATTTTCTTCCGAAGTAAATAGGAACGATCCCGCGCAGTTAATTTATCAAATACCAATACCACCGGTTTATTCTCTCTCTGTTGTATCACAGATATATGTTTTAATATCGCATTTACCGTATCCAACTTTACTTTGGGATATAAAAAAAAGACTCTGGTATGATCAAGCAGCACATTTCTTATCTTGTATCTTGATAAAATATAATGTGGGAAATTTTTTTCTTCCTCTCCATAAGTTACATCTATGCCAATAAGATCTGTAAGATATTTCATGATATGTCCTTTCTTTTTAACTTTGTATTTGTATGATAACATTAGTATGGTTAAATTGCAAATATAAAGTTAAAATTCATTAATCATTCGCACAATGTGAAATATTTGTAACCATCCAAAATCATTGCCCATAAGATAAAGCTACTCAGTGCGTAACTATTTGGAAAGGTCAATTTACTGTGAACCTTTGCGACATACACACTCATTAAGTTACTACTCTATCAGAACTTCACAACCTTCGGTTCCTGTTTAAATGAAGAAAATGTGGCTGTCGCATTCTTGAAATAAAATACTTCTGTGTTTCCATCATCCGCAGAGTACATCTTCTGCAGGGATGGATATGCGTCGAGCATCGACTGTCTCGCCTCTCTGCGGTCATCCTCAACAAGCTCACCTGCGACACGCAGCCACTCGCCATCCTTAAATGCACAGATCTCTACCTTCGGATTCGCATGAATCTGCTTCGAAACTGCCTTCGACTTGCCTGTCTGGATATAGAGCTTTCCTTCAAAAATATGAGCCGTACCAAATGGTCGTACTCTCGGCTGGTCACCCTCGACTGTTGCCAGATAATATGTATCTGCTTCCTTCAAAAATTTTGCTACCTGTTCCATGTGGTTGCCCTCCTGCAATTATGTCAATTTATTTATTCTTCAGGTATTCAACTGCCCAATTCATATCAACGATATAATCCCGCTTGCCATCGCCCTTGGAATCAATGTACTCCGCCTTGACTGCATCATACACCTTCTGGGTAAATGGGCTGTTGCCCAATACGCCATTCCTCAACCGAATCACAAATCGTTCCGGCTTTCCCTTGGTGATCTCTAAGAATATATCTCCAACCTCCAGATCCGGATTCGTCTGCGACAAATGCGCCACAGTCATAACCTTCATGATCTCAACGACGCGGTCATCGAGTCCCATATCGAAGATATACGCTTTCTCCCGGAGCTGATTCTGAGAATGAACCACTCGTAATGTATAGTCCGTACTCTCCATGCCCGGAAGCATGTCACCATTCTCCATCTTGTCAAATGTATCTAAAATCTCCCTCTCATCTTCCTTCGAGATTGCATAATAAATCATCAACTGCTTCTCCATCTGATGATACAAAAGTCCATAATTAATATAATGGACTTTCTTGCATTTCGGGCAGATATACGCAAATAACTTGCCAGACAAAAGATCCTCCTTCGCCTGTGGGTTTAATTTCGTATTGATGCTCTGCCATATTGTAAATTCGCCTTCTGTGCCACAATCCGGGCATTTGATTTTCTGTGTGTTTTTTAGGGACATGGGGTTCTCCTTTGGTTTTTATTTTTGTGTTATTATTCTTTCCATTGTGTTTTCTTTGCTATATCTGTCAAAAGTTCTCCTTTATACGTAAAATAGGATGGTCCAGAAATATTGCTATATCCCTTAATTTTTTTCATTATAGCAGTAAGTGACGTAAGTTCGTTGTTATATAATACCTTATGTTCACTTTTTATTATTGCAACCACTTGAGGATTTTCAGTACACACAAGCTCATCGCCATCTTTTAAGCCACACTTATAGAAATCTATTGCCGGTTTTCTTGTAATCTGATAAGACTTATTTTCATCAATTGTCTTTACTTTTCTTAATCTGTCTTGTGAACCGCTAATTACAGCAATTGCTTCTAATAATTCAAACGCATCTTCTGGTGACATAATGAAAAATTCTCGATTTTTTGATACTCGTAAATCAGGATTTAAATTATCTATCATTTTATGAAGCTTTTTATCTTCAAGATTTCCTGGTGTTTCATATGTTGCATATATTTCATATTCATAAGGTAAAGCTGTCGTACTTAATTGTTGTCTTCGCAATTCTACATCTGTAGCATAGCCGATTTTTACCATATCCCGCAATGCTGGATTTGTCATGATGTATATATATCCCATAAGGCCCTCCTTACTTTTTTTTTCTCAATGTCCATAGCAGAAAACTATCAATTGAGCGGGGCATTTCGTATGTTCCTAATTTTTCATACAGATACTCCTGAAGCTCAAGCATCCGACATACAAAATCCCCATACTCTTGATCATAGTCAGACACATTCACCAAAAATTTCTTATCTGGTCTCTTCACCAGTTTTCCAATACTCTTTATGGCTCGACTGTCATAAATGAAAAATTTCTCTGGGCAATGAAAATGCAAATACTTTGATGCAAGAGATCTCTTTTTAAGTCCCGTCATTTTACCGAAAGTATCCGTCAAAAACTTATGCGTGCTTAGAATCTCTTCAACATCATCTACTATATGTCCTGTACTCTCTTGTAATCTAGTAATCCGATCATCTAACTCTGATCCAATCTCCAACATTTTCGGGGCAACAACATCGTAATAAAAGTCATCATTGTCATCTACTGCATTCTTTCGTCTCTCAATAGCTGCAGCATAACTTCTGCCAATGAGCCAAACCTTTCCCACAATGACATCTATTTCTTTATGCTTCGGTTCTTCTTTGCACATACGGTAAAGAATACTATTTCCATACTCCCAACGCGAATCGGATTGGCTCAGGTAATCGTTATAAAGATTTTCTATTTCTTTTGTAATCACAATTTTTCCTTTCTTCTGAATTTGAAAAATACCATCTTCAAAACCAAACTTGCCTGCAACAAATATGCGACATTTATAACTTTCATCATTTCAGCGACACAAAATCATGCCTGTTTTTCCATAATTTTTCTTCTCTTAGATTTTGATTTTATATTTCCTCTGGCTTCATATTATGCCCTGCGTCACATTTTATATATAGACCATACTTACCAACTTTCGCTGTCATATCGCACTTATGAATCGGACACTTCACATGCTTTATTAACATATAATGATTTATGCTATCAGGGGTAAGCAGATGTGTCTTTTTGCATTCTTTACACCATAATATGGTCTTTCCGCTTTTTCCCTTCGTCATTCTCAAAGGCTTCTTACAATCTGGACATTTTATATTTTTTGAAACATATTCTGATAATCCTCCCGCTCCATTCGGATCATCTGTTGGCGTTTCCGGACGCGGTAATAATTGCTTTTTACCTTTATCTGTTTCCCTGTACTCCAAATCAGACAACGAACGAATTAACTCAGCAGTGTGTTTTCCATCTAATCTGCACACAATTGGACATACTGTATGATATTCATCTGCTCCATCTTTGAATTTCCATGAAGCATCAGGCACACCATACCAAGTAATTTTCTCGTCAATCATTACCAGAGGAAACACTGCATTGCTTGTTCCCCATGTGTATTTTTTCCATGCGTCTGGCAAATCGGCATAATCGTTACACTTAATCAACACTTGTATTCCCTGATGTTTCTTTTCTACAAGCAACTGACATATTACGCTTTCATACTCTGGATTCAACTTACCACACGGAAGAGAAATCACAATCTTACCTCGTGCGCTTCTGATATCTTTCAAAAAAATATCCATATATACATTCGCATTCAAATAAAATGTCGGTCCACCCTTCAAAGATAATTCATCAACCAATGCTTCCAGCGTTCTATCTTTCTCATGACGAACTATGTTTCCCTTATCTTTCAAGTAAGATATTAAACGATAAAATGAATGCGTCGTATTTTCATAGTTATTGCTCCAAAACTTTGAATTGGCAACTGTCACCAATTTCCCCTTTGCTCTAGTTACAGCGACATTGATAAGCCGTTTTATAGAATTAAAATCTTTTCCCATCAACCATCCTGGCTTTCTCGATGGATAACTCTCTACTGCATCAAAAATAACAACATCACTCTCTGATCCCTGAAACTGATGAACTGTCGCACATCTGATCTGTGTATCATTATGTTCTCTATAATCCAGCTCCATCGCACGGACAAGTCGAGTCTGTGCCGCATATGGGGTAATAATACTTACAGTTTCAACATTTTTCTCTGTCTTTACCGCTATTGCAAATGAAATCATTGCACTTAAAATATTAAATCTTGAATTATCTGCATTCTTTGATGCCGCACAATAACATCCAGATAAATCAATCAGGTTAATTGCTTGTTTGCTAAATAATTCTGCATTTACTATTTCATTGCGGTTCGTCCTTGTATTCGGATGATTCAAAAGCATACCACCATATACATATTGATTGGAAAAACCTGCAATTTGAGGGTGCATACGTCTCTGTTCATTCAACATTACCAGCCACGGATGATAATATACATGTCCACTTCTGTTAATTCCTAAATAGGTAAATATATCCTGACACAAAATATCTTTCTTCTCTGACTGAGCAATTGGAGCCAGCTGCATAAAATCACCAACACAGATAAAATGCTCTCTTGCGAATGTTACCGCACAAACGACCTGCAGAACATACGCCATACTCACCTCATCGAACATAACAACATCATATTTTTTATTATCAAAGATGCCATCAATCACAATTTTTGAAATTGTTGTTGCAACAACAGAAGCCTCGCTTACATAATGCTGTTCCTGTTCTCTAATAGCAGACCGAATCTTTCCAATGTCTTCTCTGATTTCAATCACACGTGGATTATCCAATCCTTTTGTATGCTTCAGCTTGTCATATTCAGCTTGCAATTTATCCAACTTCTCATTTAATACCGGATTTTTTGTAACAGTATAGTAAAAAGAATTCACATAAGGGTTTTTATTCAATTCTTCATCTCGTACATATCCATATCGAAGAATCTTCCCTGCTTTTAATGCTGCGGTTTGATTGTTTTTCCTCAGCAGTTCATCTATCTTCTTTGCTACACCATCCACCGAAACATTGCTATGTGATACAATCAGTACAGTTTTTCCTGCATTTATAGAATTAATAGCCAGTTCTGCCATCGTATGCGTTTTTCCTGTTCCTGGTGGGCCCCAAACAACACATATCGGTTCCGACATAGCCTTTTCGATAACTGCATCATGTCCTTTCGGAATTTGTTTGCCTGATTCTTTTGTCGCCAATTTAGGTCCATCTTTCATGATACGAGAAGCCATCTTATTTTTCCCAAGACTTATCCCTGCCCTGAGTTTTTCCTGCAATGCCTCCAAAAGTTTCCATGGTTCAACACGTATCAATGCATTCCCAATCCGCTCACCTATATTTGATTTCAACTGTACTATAATCTGGAAATCCTCACACATTAATACAGTTCCGCTAGCCTGAAACAAACCAGTTGATATATCAATTGGAGCATCATCCGAAATATGTAACTCTGTTTCAAGGTCAAAAATATATGAGAATATACCTTTCACTTTTGAAACCAATTTACCATTTGTAACCTTATATTTTCGTCCGCCCTCATGCATCAAATACAATTTTTCTGCATTCAATGCTTTTAGGTATGTATCCATCTCCGGAATATCTTCCACATGAATATTATCATTGTCTATATTCTTTGCATCTTGCGAAAATTTGTTGCCATCCACATCCAGAATTTTTTGTTTTACATTACCTAAGCTATCAGAAACGGCTTTTATAAAAACTTCTTCGTCTTCTTTTCGCATCGTGTCGTAATTTACATCTAAAAGCTTTCCCTTCGAATCACTTCCAAAAGCAAACACCACGTTCGTTATTTCACCTGTTTCAGACAAAAACATAAGCTGCAATCTCGAATTTTTCATCCAGATTCTCTTCTTATCCTGATGTATCGAAATATTCATGGATTGCGCCATTTTCTTTGTAACATCAAAATAATGCTCGTGCCCCTCGTCAGAGTGTTCAACTCCAAATCTATCTGATAGTATTGCTTTCGAATAGATTATTTTATCAGTTTGTCCCTTTTTATACTCAAATTTGAACGATATTTGCACATGCTCATCAAATTCTAGATATGATGGCAAATGTATTTTGAATGTACTTTTCTCATATGATGGATTCATGAAATCCCCCCTATTTACCCATATTTAATCTGCTATGCTCAATCCTACATGTCTTTCAATAAAGCAAGCAATTTCTCCACTTCATCCTCATTCAATGTAACTCCTTTCCCCATCTTCTCATGTTCCGGTGCCCAATCTCTAATATCATATTTAGGTTCTCCACCATTCCATGAAATCCTGTTCAATTCTTTTGTCCAACCCTTTGCACTCTCTGAAAGAGTACCAATATGTTCAACTATTTCATATTTAAAATCAGCCATAAACTCTCCTTTCGCTATTTCTCTATAGTCTAATCACATACCTTTTTATCCAACGATGGATCATTCATAACATTTAACAAACTCTGATAACTCTCAACATCATGGTAAACCACATTGTCTGTAGATATTTCATTAAAAAGCTTTCTTGCGCACATTATTTTTGCCTTCTCAATTGGTCTAAGTTGCATAGATTCCATGGTTCCCTTAGTCTCTACAACAAAAAATATATGCTTAACTTCTTGTTTTTGCGCGGCGGTTTATAACCCATGAGACAATATTTCCCGGCTCGATACCTGCGCCAAGAACTTCATCTATACATACCTTCTGCAACATCTCAAAATTCTTCATATATACATCCTTTATTTCGTTGTCACACCGTCTTTTGCGTTTCCGTTCCTGATATAAGAAATTCCCGGATATTTCCCTTACCAGTCCCCTTCGTCTCCATCCTCGATATCATCCTCGATGGCATCATCCACGCCGGTTGCATAATCATCATCCCGGTCGTACCGGTCCTGATCATAATCGCCGTCCATATAGACATCATCGTAGCCGCTATCGTAAGAATCATGCGAATGACTGCTGTTATACTTGCTGTTCGAACTGCTTGGCTTGTAACTGCTAGACGATGAACCGGAATTCGAACTGCTTCCTGAACTATTTGATGAAGAACCGCTGCTTGTCGTACTACTTGTTGTAGAATGACTGTGCGAGCTGCTTGTTCCATAAGTAGCTTTTCTACGCTTTCCGGGTGTGTTGTGCTGATAGCAGTAACCGCCCTCCGTCGATACCGTATTATCGCATCCTGAAAATGCACACTTCGGATCTTCTTTTTCGGTCAAAGATACGAAGAATCCGATTATTGCGAACACTATGATAACTCCAAGTATTGCATACCCTGCTGAATTCTGATTGTTATTTCCGCTCATAATGATAACCTCCGTGAATCTTACGACTCCATGCTTCTTATTCCGTTTCTTTGTATCTCCATCCTACGCAAAGCAACTGTCATAAATAAGTACTTGCATTATGAACTTCCGAGCCTTTTTCGTCAAAAATATAGCTTTATTTTACACCAAAACAACAAAAAGCGGTAGCCCTATGTTCAGAACCAGAGCCACCACTCATTCAAGTATTATCTTCTCTTTTTGTAACATAAAGTTATATCACAACTCCGTTGCAATGATCCACTTCATGCTGAATAATCTGTGCCACCCAGCCGGAATATTTCCCATGCTGCTTCTTGAAATGCTGGTCGAGATACTCGACTTCTATCTCCTGATATCTCGTACATGGGCGTGTCCCGTCGAGCGACAGACATCCCTCTTCCACCTGATACGCGCCTGTTTTCTTCGTGATAACCGGATTCACCATCGCGAATTGGAACGGTCCGCTTGCCACAACGATGATATTCTTCTTTACGCCGATCATATTGGCCGCCATGCCGACGCAATGATCCAGATTCGCCCGAAGTGTATCGAGCAAATCTGTTATAACCTGTTTATCTGCTTCCGTTGCATCCACCGATTTCTGTGCCAGGAACAGCGGATCTCGCATAATTTTCTTTACCATATTTATCCTTTCAGTTCAATTACACATACAAAATTATTAGACCCATCCCTCTCTTACAAGTACATTTCCTGCAGCCGCTTAATCTCTGATTTCATCATATCTACCGTGCGCTCAGGAGCCACGATCTTCACTCCCGGAATTGCCATGATCCAGCTAAGGAACAATTTGCTGACGGAGACCCGTACCCGGACTGTGAAATGCTCTGCGTCGGTCTTCATGAACGGAATATCGGTTCCGAACCGGTCTATAATCACATTTGCAGCATGGTTCTCACACAGAAGCGTTACTGTTTCCAGATTGCCATCGAACATGCCGAAGAGCCTGTTCGTGTACTCCGACATCTGCATTTTCGAGAATTCCTCTTTTCCTTCCCTCTCCTCATAGACCACAGACACGTCTGCCATCTTATCGACACGGAAATGCTTGATCTTGTATTCTCTGTTGTCATATCCTACCAGATAGTATTTCTCATCATCCCAGCACAGTGCCCACGGGCTGACACTATAGTAAGCCCCACCATGCTTCAATTCCATCTTCTTATCTGCCGTCCATGTAAAATATTGGAATTTGATCTGGCTCTCCTCATTTAGCGCCTGGTGAATCTTATCCACGCTGTAATAGATGCGTTCGTTCATCGTCTTCACGCGTCCATTTACATTGACCTGACGTGCCAGCTTCTTCGCCTCGTATTTGCTTGCGTAGCTCTCAAGCTTCGCGATCAGCTCGTCGGATTTTTTCTCCGTGATGAATCTGGAGGACTGCACCGCATCTACGAGAAGCTTCAGCTCGACAAGCTGGAATTGCCGGCTTGCAACCTTATAATGGTAGGTCTTGCCATATTGCATGCCTATGATATCCAGACCAAACGTGCGCAGATTCTCGATGTCGCTGTACAGGCTCTTCCGCTCTGCTGTGACATTGTATGCTTTCAGTTTCTCAACGATTTCATTCAGTGTCAGGTCATGATCTTCGTCTGTCTCTTCGAGCAGAATCTTCATCAGATACATGATTTTTAGTTTCTGGTTGAGTCTTGGTCCTCGGACAATCTTCTTTTTTTCCTGATTTTCTGTTTTCTGTTCTGATGTGTTATCCATCGTGTAATCCCCTTCTTTTAGTATATTTCTATGACTCTTCCAAGCCGTTACCTGCATCAGCTTTGTTTTTATCTTATTTTACACTAAAATAGCAAAAAGTGATAGCTAGAAATTCAGATCAGCTTCTATCACTCCCCTCTTGACAAATATCCTCCCACCCGCTAAAATACGGAAGGTGTTCGGAATCCTACCGGATACGCAATCACATACCAAAACCCTTCATGGGAGTGGATTTTTGAAGAGACTTCTTTTTTCGCCACACAGTATATTGGCTGTGTGGCTTTTTTTATGCAAGACTATCCTTCTTGCCCTGCCCACAGACAGGATGATATACACAATGATTACACAGGAGTGAAAAACATGAACCAGAATTTTATGAAAGAAAAACCGATTTTACCGTTGGTTATCTCGATGTCTTTGCCAATGGTTATTTCCATGGCGATCAATTCCCTATACAACATCGTCGACAGCTATTTCGTGGCGAAGATCAGCGAAGAAGCCATGACTGCGATCTCGCTGGTCTATCCGCTGCAGAATCTGATGACCGCGATTGCGGTTGGATTCGGTATCGCGATGAATGCGAGAATTGCATTTTGTCTTGGTGCGAAGGATCAGGAGAAAGCGGACGAGGCGGCGGTCACAGGCATGTTTTTAAGTGTGATCCACGGAATCATACTGATGGTTGCCTGTATGGCTGGCATGCCGCATTTTCTGAGACTTTATACGAAGGATGAAACGATCATTGAAATGGGACTTACCTACGCCAACCGCGTATTCGTGTTCTCGGTCATCATTATGCTTGGAATCTCGCTGGAGAAGATCTTCCAGTCGGTCGGCAGAATGAAGGTTTCCATGCTCAGTATGATGTGCGGCTTTATCTCCAACATCGTACTCGACCCGCTGATGATCTTCGGCATCGGACCATTTCTGAAGATGGGGATGGCCGGTGCTGCTTACGCAACCGGCATCGGTCAGACGATCACATTGCTTGTATATGTGCTCTTCTACATCTTCCGCCCTTTGCCGCTTTCCTTCAAGCGTAAGAACCTGTCGTTCAACAAGGCATTGCTTGGAAATCTGTACGCCGTCGGCATTCCGGCTTCGCTGAACATGGCGCTGCCGTCACTCATGATCTCCTGTCTGAACGGTATCCTGACGGCATTTTCGGAGAAATACGTCCTCGTGCTTGGTGCTTATTATAAGCTGCAGACATTTATTTACCTGTCTGCCAATGGAATCATCCAGGGTATCCGCCCGATCATCAGCTTCAACTACGGCGCCGGTGAGAAGAAACGTGTCAGACAGATCTTCCGCACTACGCTCTGCCTGACCGCCGGTGTGATGGCTGTCGGTGTGCTGCTCTCCCTGCTCATACCGGGACAGATGATCGGACTTTTCACCGACAACGAAACAACGATCGAGATTGGTGTCAAGGCACTCACGATCATATGCATCGGATTTATCATCTCTGCAGTTTCCGTCACTTGTTGCGGTGCACTCGAAGCCCTGCAAAAAGGAATGGCGTCCCTGCTGATCTCGCTGTCGCGTTATGCCGTTGTCATGATTCCAGCTGCATTTCTGCTCAGCCGCGTTCTCGGTGCCAACGGTGTGTTCTGGGCATTCCCGGTCACAGAGACAATCTCCGCGGTTGCAGCATATGTGATTTACCGCAAGAGTTCGCGTATCTGAAAATTTGCATAACTAATAAATGCACCGTAAATGTGAAATCTGCTTACATTTACGGTGCATTTTTATATGTATTCTAATAAAATTGTAATCGGTGTTCCACCAGCGTATCGCCCACATATACAAGCCGCAGTGTGAAAAATCTTGGATCATCTGACAGGATCTGCTTCAGGAATATGGCGTCTCCGCTCCATGTCGGAAGCTGCGGCACCTGTGTTTTGTCCACCCAGACCAGATCCCCTTCATTGCAGGTGATAAGCTCTCCGATAAATCCATCTGCCGTAAAAAGGCACATCAGCTCCGGCTCACACTCGTTGCTGATAAACGTAATCAGTCCGCGGAACCGGTACGATGTAAGCGTCAGCCCTGTCTCTTCCTTCACTTCGCGAAGCAGACATTCTTCCGGTCCTTCACCTTCTTCGGCATGCCCGCCGACACCGATCCATTTATCCTTGTTGATATCTTTCTTTTTCTTCGTCCGATGCAGCATGAGATATTTTCCATCCTGCTCGATATAACATAATGTTGTCATTCGCATAGTGATTCCACCCCACGTTTCAACCGCTCCATACCGTCTTTTAACAACGCTCTTGGACAGGCGATATTGAGTCGCAGGAATCGGTCTCCATCCCCGGAGAATCCACTTCCGGCGGACAGGAACAACCCTGTCTTCTTGCGGATACGGTGTGCGATCTCGCGCGAATTTCCCGGAAGATTCTTGCAGTAGATCCAGAGCAAGTAGGTTGCATCCGAAGGAAGAATCTCCACCTCCGGTATCCGTTCCTTCACATACTGTACTGCGTACTGCTTGTTCTCGTAGATATAGGCACGGAGCGCATCTAACCAGTCTGCGCCCTTGGTAAACGCCGCGATTGCCGCATCAACCGCAAATGCATTCGGCTCTGCGACTTCATCGGTGTTGATTCCACGCCATACCTTATGGCAAAGCACCGGATTCGGTACAGAGATGGCTGCCGTCTGCAAGCCTGCGAGATTGAATGTCTTCGTCGGTGCAATACATGTAATGCTGTTATCCCGGCAGATATCGGATACCGATGCAAACGGGATATATCCGCATCCCGGATTAGTCAGATCACAATGAATCTCATCCGAAAGCACAATCACATGATGCTTCGCACACAATGCACCGATTCGTTCCAATGTCGCTTTGTCCCAGATCTTTCCGATCGGATTGTGTGGATTACAGAGAATCATCAACGTTGTCTGAGGATCTGCAAGTTTCTTTTCCAAGTCTTCAAAATCAATATGATATGCATTTCCATCGAATACAAGCGGACTTTCTAACACCTGTCTGCCATTATTCAGAATCGAATTGAAGAATATATTATATACCGGTGTCTGCACCAGCACCTTCTCGGCTGGTGTTGTCAGTTTCCGCACGATTGACGAGATTGCCGGTATTACACCGGTACAAAACATCAGCCAGTCCTTCTCCATTGTAAAATCATGACGCACCTTCCACCAGTCGATATACGCCTGATACCATGCATCCGGCACTTCTGTATAGCCGAAACAGCCGTGCCGCGCGCGCCTGCTGATTGCTTCCATAATTACCGGTGCTGTCTCGAAATCCATATCCGCTACCCACATCGGAAGTTCGCCTTCTGCCACGTTCCATTTCATGGAATTCGTATTGGAACGATCTACTATTTTATCAAAATCATATGCCATAATCTATTCTCCATCTGCAATATTCATATCATTGTCACCTCACGATAGCGTGATGACCTACGTACACATCAACCTACTTCATTATATCCTTAATTTTACTTCGGAGCATGATTCTTCTTCTCCTTGATTTCCTTACAGATGATCTCCGTATCCGCAGGATTCACCCGCTCTTTCTCCAGGATGAGCGTTCCGATGGAATCTGCCCGTATCACACCGGACGTCGGATTGATCACGCTGTCGATACTGCCCTGTATCTCCACATCGACAGTCGAATACTCAAACGCAAGCGTTGTATTGACTAACTTGCAGTTTCTCATCACGAGACTCTCAATATAACACATACCCTGCAGGCTCTCAATCGTGCAGTTAATCAGTGTCAGATTCTTCGAATTCCAGCCCAGATATTCACCGGAAATCACCGAATCATAGACGGTCACATTCTCACTGTTCCAGAATGCATCCTTCGAGAGCAGCTTCGCATTGTGAATCTCCACATTCTTCGCTCCATCAAATGAATAATTTCCCGCAAGCTGGAAGTCCTGAATCTTCATATTCTCGCAGTCCATCGCGAAATAATCGCCCTTTGCCATCACGTGATCGAGTGTCACATCCATGCAATGCCACAATGTCTCTAACGCATTTGGCAGGGCAACCTCTTTGAGCGTCAGTCTGCGACAGCGCCGGAAATTCTTCGGTGCCTCGATCAACGCGCGCTCGACTGTCATATCATCTGTGTACCAGACACCGGCACGCGCCATTTCCGCCCATGTGCCGTCTTTCACCGCAATATTCTTACTGTACCAGAGCGGATATTTCCACTGGAAGATGCTTCCCTCCAACGAAATATCGCTGCTCTCCTTGAGTGGAGACTCTCCTTCTCCGAAAATCGTATCTTGAATAGACAGATTCTCCGCACCAAACAATGGGCGTTCGCCCTCGAAATATGCCTGTCTGATCTGCTTTTCCATCTTGTTTCATCTCCTGTATCTATAATTGTTCTCTTCCTTTATACCACCTACACCTACCTTTAGGTCAAGAGCAAATTAACAATTCGCATTTCTTTTATTGACAATATAGATTCCCACACAGACAAGTGCAAGTGAAACCAGACTCAGCACCCCAAATGCCTGCTCCCGTTCATTCAGCAGCCAAGCCGATAAGATCACGCCGAACACCGGATTCATGAATCCGAACACCGCCACCTTCGATACCGGATTGTATTTTAAGAGCAATCCCCACAGCGAGTAGGCAACAGCGGACACGAACGCCAGATACACAAGAATTCCGATGGCGGATGCTGATACCGCACCCATCTGTCCGCCAAGCAGCAGGCCACACAGGATCAAAATGATGCCACCCACGATGAACTGATATCCGGAAAGCATCACCGGATTGTACTTTGCAGAATACCGCTTCAGGAACACGGATGAAAATGCATAGGCAATCGTCGATAACAGGATAAATCCCTCTCCATTTGCCTGCATATGGAAGTCTACGCCATTTAAGTTAATCAGTACCACGCCCGCAAATCCGATCAGACAGCCGATCATCTGTCTGACATGGATTGTCTCCTGCCGGAACAGACACCCCGATACAAGGATTGCGACAAACACATTGACTGCCTCTATGATGGACGCCTTCACGCCGCTTGTATGTGCCAGTCCGATATAGAAAAACATATACTGTGCAACCGTCTGCAAAAGCGACAGCCACAGAATCTTCCCTGCCGCGCCCTGCTCCGGTTTCAGAAACCGCCGTTCAAGCATACTTCCAAGTACGATTGCCAGTATGCCCGCAAGCAGGAACCGCATGCCTGCGAACAGGATCTGCGATGCTGTGTCCAGCGAATTGATATCCCACAGCTTATAGCCGATCTTGATGCACGGAAATGCACTTCCCCACAGGAAGCAGCAAAGCATCGCGCCAAGCCATACTACAACCGGCTTCTGCATCCATTCTGTTTTTTCTTGTTCGTTTTTCATCTTCTATTCTCCATTTTATCCCTGAATATCAATGTCCTATATCCTCAACGATTCCATATTATATATCATAGAAAAGAAAATGCCAACCAAAATAAGTTTCCACCAAATCCCAGATGGCAACCCTTGCTGAATTCTAGCCAGATTGGTATAATAACAATATGAGTAATGTAGCAGTCATCGCAGAATTTCATCCATACCATAATGGGCATCACTATCTCTTCGAAGAAGCGATGTCTCTTTCGCATGCCGATCATGCAATCGCGCTGATGAGCGGGAATTTCTTACAGCGTGGCAGCATTGCCCTGTGGGACAAATACACACGTGCGGAAATGGCAGTTGCGGATGGCTTCGACCTGTGTTTAGAGCTTCCGTTTGTGTATGCAACGGGAAGCGCCGGAGATTTTGCGGATGGTGCTGTCGCAATCTTAAGTAAGCTTCATTCGATTGACTATCTGGCGTTCGGCGTTGAAGAAGCAGAACCGGAAGTATTTGAACAGATGGCTGATATTCTGACTGTGGAACCGGAAAATTATCAGTTTGCCTTAAAGCAGGCACTAAAAAGCGGAGCTTCCTACCCAAAAGCCAGACAGACCGCAATCGCCGCGATCTGCGGAGATTCGGCAGCAGCCCTTCTTAAGACACCGAACAATACACTCGCACTCTCCTATCTGTGCGCAATCAAGAAGCTGCATGCCAATATCAAACCGATCTTTATCAAACGGATCTCAAACGACTATCATGATACCGATCTGCAGGCACAGATCAGCTCGGCAACTGCCATCCGGACAGCACTTACCTCTGGAACTGATGTTTCAGCACTTACCGCACAGGTTCCACCGGCAACCTATTTGCGCATGGATACACCGACCCACACCTATCTGTCGGATGCAATGCTGACACCATTTGTTCAGGCATGTCGGCTGCGGGAACCGGATCTGACAAATATCTGTGATATCTCTCCTGCACTTGCGGATAAGCTGGAGCGTATGCCTTATCCGACCGGTTATGAAGCACTTGTTGAACAGTTAAAGACAAAGGATATCACAAGAAGCCGCATCGCCCGGGCACTCCTGCATCTGCTGCTTGGCTATACGGAATCCGACCGGCAGAAGTTTATCGGATCCGGCTACGCATATTATGCAAATATACTGGCACTGAAGAAGGATTCCAGCGGGCTTATCCGCCGATTACATGCGGCATCTGAGATTCCGGTCATAACGAAGAAAGCAGATTTTGACTCCATGCTTTCCTCCTACTCTGCCACTCACACCGAACCCGCACGAACCATGTGGCAATATGATCTGCGCGCAACAGAACTTTACAACTGCATCTATTATAATCATTACGGCATCACTCTTCCGAACGATTATACAAGAAAACTCCCGGTTCTATAATTTTGCTGTATGACATTTCACACATATTTCCATACTGTTTGGTTCTACGTGATATTTCATGTTCATACATTTAATTATGGATGTTTAGGGAGTTTTTCTATGCTTTTTTGTCTGATTATTTTCCTTCTGACTCTGATTGGTGAAAATCAGGTCGTAGTCACCGGGGCTCGTGCAGGACTTATGCTCTGGTTTCACGATGTTCTGCCCTTACTTCTTCCTTTCATGCTCTTATCGAATCTCTTCGTCCTAAAAATCCGCACAAAAAAAACAGGTGCCTCCTATGCAATTCCTGTCTTATTCCTGCTTGGACTTCTATGTGGCTATCCGCTCGGTGCAAAGATGGCGGCTGACTTTACGAAGGAAGGCTATATCAAGTCTTCCACCGCAACTATATTGCTCCCACTGTGCAATAATATCAGTCCGATGTTTCTGTCCGGCTATATCGGACACACTGTACTGCAGGATCAGTTTCCGTTCTGGTTTCTGCTTGCGGTTCTCTATGTGCCGTATGTGCTTGTCACTTCCATCGCATTTCTCATTTTACACACTAGAAATAAGCACAAACAAAAGTTCTCAAATTCCAACAAACACACGAAACGGGCTATTTCGGCTCAGGAAGCAGCTGTCACTCATCATTCATCAGATCCAACCGATCATACATCTGAATATTCAACGAAATATATACCGCAGCAATCCACTCTGGCAAACGATCTGCTGTTACAATCTGTTATCCAGATTACCTATGTCGGTCTGTATATCATGATCTGTTCCATCCTGTTTGCGCTTGTCTGTGCCATCCCGCATCTGCCTTCCGATGTATCGACCGTCTTATGCGGCATACTGGAAATCACCCAGGGCAGCACGGTTCTTTCAACAAGTACATTTTCCCCTTTAATCAAAACAGCCCTGATCCTTGCGTGTACCTCGTTTGGCGGCATCTCTGCCTTTCTCCAAACGCTACAGGTCACGAAACAATCCGGGCTGTCCATGATTTTCTATTTATCTGTCAAATGTATATGCGGATGTATGACCGGTTTTACCCTATATCTCTTACTCATCTAAGAAATCATCAAAATCATCGTCATCCTCATCTCCGTCATCTTCGCGCTCTCCATATACATCGATGTCATCATTGTCATCTTCTGTTTCTTCCTCTGCAGCTTCCTCTGGGTGGCTTGGAGCCGGCTGTGGTGCAGGAGCTGGTTCATTTGAGAATGCACTGTCAAGATTATCTGTCTCCTCATAAGACATATTCGAAGAAGCTGTGAACATATTGATATTTGTATCCATCTCCGTCATATTTGTCTCAATCACATAAGTGTCATTCTCCAGAGACTCAATCAGAACACGGTAATTTTCTTTCTCCATATCATGAATCTTCTGGAAGATATCACGCATCTCTGTAAGCTTATCCTTTGTGTAATACATTGCGCCAAGACGAATCTCATTTGCCTCCTCGGAAGCCTGATCTACGATCTGCTGTGCCTGATTTCTGGCATTCTCCAGAATCTCGTCCGCACGAATATTAGCAAGACGTGTAATCTCATTCTGCTCAATCATACGGTTTGCCTCATTGACAGACTCCGTAATGATCGCATCGGAACGTGTTCTTGCATCGGCAAGAATCATCTCCTTGTTACGCATAATCTTCTTGCAACGCTCAATCTCACCCGGAAGCTTTAGCTCTAACTCATCTAACATCGAGAGAAGCTCCGGCTTCTGTACTGAAATCTTTGTCTGTGACAACGGCATTGGCTTACAATTTTCAATATATACCTTGATCTCCTCGATCATACTTTCAACGCCTTTTTTACCCATCTTAAGAATCCTCCTATGACCTCGTTATATCCAATTCATTCATTCGCTCGATTAATTTGGGAATAATGCACGCGGGAACAAATTCAGTCAGGTCAACACCATACCTTGCATATTCCTTAACCACGCTGGAACTCAGATACGAGTACTGCGTACTTGTCGACAAAAATACCGTGTCGACATCCTTTGCAACCATACGGTTGCTCTGTGCCATCTGCATCTCTAAATCAAAATCTGTCAAGGCACGAAGTCCCCGGATAATCACGTTCGTATTCTTCTGACGAACGAAGTCTACCAGCAGTCCGTCAAACGATTCTACCGATACATTTTCAATCTCGGAAACTACATCTTTCAACATATTAACACGTTCTTCCAAAGAAAACAATGGTTTTTTCGATGTATTATTCAAAACTCCGACAATTACATGGTCGAATATCGCCGCAGATCTGCGGATAATATCCAGATGTCCAAGCGTAACCGGATCAAAACTGCCCGGGTAAACTGCTATACTCATATATTCTCCTTCTGCATCAAAAAGACATGTTTGTTCGTCTTATAATGCTTGTCTTTTGTTATTTCAAATCCGAGTGCATCCACATAGGAGAAATCCTCATCCAATGCAGCTTCTACCACGATCAGTGTATCTGTCGTAAATTTCTTCGTGGAAAGCACTTCTAATACTCTGCGTTCTAATCCCTTGCTATATGGGGGATCCATAAATATCACATCATAATCAACCACCGGCAGGGATGATACAAAGCTTACCGCATCAAACTTCCGCACCTGCGCCTTGTCCGCAAGTTTCGTGAATTTCAAATTATCTTCGATACAGGCGGCTGCATTTTTTGCCTGCTCAACAAAGGTACAGCTCTCTGCCCCGCGGGACAATGCCTCGATACCAATCCCACCGCTTCCTGCAAATAAATCCAGGAATTTTGCCTGCGGAACATATCCGGTCAGCATATTAAACAATGTCTCTTTGATCCGGTCTGTCGTCGGTCGCGTCTCCAGACCTTCTATCGTTTTTAACGGCAGGCTTCGTGCCGTTCCAGCAATCACTCGCATACTCATTTCCCTTTTCTAATTAATTCTCTCCATGCATCTGCTTTTTGACCCATTTACCTGTCTCAGAATAATCATCATCGGTCCAGCCGGATGTCTTCGTACAAGACGAATCGATCAGAGACGATGTCTCTGCCTTGTTCGACAAATTCCAAGCAGCATAAGAAAGGTTATTCGTATCGATCAGATCAAACCATTTTGCCGCCTGATCGTAATCGATTCCACCGTTTCCGGACGCATCACAGATGGAAAACTCACTGACAAAGATCGGAAGTCCCTTGGAAAGTGCCGTTGTCACCTTGTTTCGGATATTATCCGTATGTGTTGCTGCATAGAAATGCACCGCATACATGATATTGTCATATCCGGTAATCGGATCATCTGCCGCGATATCAACATCCTGTGACCAGGTCGGTGTTCCTACGATGATCAGGGAATCCTTTGCGTTCTTACGGATGATCGGAATGACCTCTTCCGCATAAGACTTCACATCTGCCCATGTTGTTCCGCCGTTTGGCTCGTTACAGATCTCGTAAATGACATTGTCGTAATCCTTATACAACGCAGACATCTCTTCGAAGAATGCTTTTGCCTCTTCCTTATAGGTCTGTGGATTCTGGTCACCTAATACATGCCAGTCGATAATGACATACATCCCAAGATTTGTCGCCGCATCCACACCTGTTTTTACCAGATTCTTTAACTGTTGCTGGTCACCTCCGGTACAATACCCGTTGTTCTCACCAGAATACATCGCGATACGGATCAGATTCGCCCCCATATCGTCGCGCAGACTCTGGAACGCATCCTGATTCACATATTCCGGGAACCATGCGATACCATGTGTACTGACGCCCTTTAACTGATATTTGTCTCCATTTTTATCTACAATATCCGTGCCTTTTAGCGTAAGCTTACCATGATTGTCGACCGGGGTTCCACTCTCTGCTTCCACCTTTTCCTTCGGCTTTGTCTCTTCCTTTGCCGCGTCTGCCTCTGTCGTAGAAGAATCGCTGTTTCCTTTGTATTCTTTTCCATCCACATAAAGCACTGCACTGTCACAGATAGCTTTCAGATCCGCCTGCGATGGCACAGTCACAATAGCTCCGATATCCTTCAGAGTGCCATTTGCCGGAACCTCCGCATTATAATCCACACATGTAACCGATAATGTCGTTCCTTCCAGCTTGAATGTTCCATTCCATGAGCTGTCCAGCGTTGTCTTATCCGGAACAGTCATCTTGATTTCCCAGTTTTTGAGTGCATTTCCTGTCTTATTCGTAATCGTTGAATCCAACTGTCCGCTATATCCGTTCGCACTCTCCCATGAATTGCTGTTTGTCACTTTGACAAAGCAGTCCTGTGTTGCCTGTGCCTCTGTTGTTGCCTCTTCCGTCGCATCCGATGCTGTTTCCGGTGCAGCCTCTGTCTCTGTCTGTACAGTCTCTTCTGAAGTTGCTTTTTCTACCTCATTCTTAGGTTTTCTGCGTACCATCACAATCACAAGTGCCGCAATGATAACAACCAGTACAGCTATCACCGCAATCAAAATTTTATTGCTGCTTTTCTTCATGCCTGTTTCCTTCCCCCTGTAACCCTCTTACTTTGTTCTTTTTTCCTGCAGCCAGATATATAACCGGTGCAGATCTACTTCATTATATGCCTGTCCTCTGGCACGCTCCGACTCAATCTGATATTTCTTCTTATCCGTCTTGATCACCAGCAGATATGCCAGATTCGTCTTACTCGTCTGTCCAAGTGTAATCGGCTTGATGTCTACACTCTTAATCGCATCCATCGCTACCTGTACATGCCGCTTCTTATCATGATAGGTAAATGTACCATCTTCGATTGCTGCAATCCCTTCGCCCTCAAAACGCTCCCATTTATCACTCAAAACGAGAACGAATAAAATAATACATACCAACAGTGCCAATACACTCACCATATTGGATATGAGTGGTGTGCCGATCAACTTCGCACACACGGTAGATACCAGTCCAAATCCAACTATACATCCAACCAAAGTGAAGAAAATAGCTCTTCTCCAGCTTGTGATATACCCTACTTTTACTTTCATGTCATTCCTCTTATCTTATTTAATCAAACACGTGCCTATTATATGCTTTTTTGCCCTTTTCGGCAACCGTTTTCTATGGAAAACTAGCGTTTTCCGTCTTTTTTCACAATTACAGCTTAAAGAAATATACATGTCCTGATTTCTACAACACCGTCTCAGAGATTCCACCCCTGTTTCTACGAACCGGCTGCATCGACCTGCCATATTCTTTTAGCAGATCCTGTGCAAGCTGCAACATATCTGCATGATTATAGATATCTGCAAGTTCAAACAATGCATCGCCACTTTGCCGGATTCCGAAGAAATCTCCCGGTCCACGGAGTTTCAGATCTTCGCTTGCAATAAAGAATCCATCATTGGAATTTTCCAGTACTCGCAGACGGTCCATAGACTCTTCCGATTCTTTTCCATTGATAAATATACAATACGACTGCTTCTTTCCACGCCCGACTCTGCCACGAAGCTGATGAAGCTGCGCAAGTCCGAACCGTTCTGCATTTTCCACCATCATGACGGTTGCATTCGGATTATTGACTCCAACCTCGATAACCGTCGTCGATACAAGCACATCAATCTCACCTTCCGAAAATCGTTTCATAATCTCATTTTTCTCTTCTGCCCGCATCTGTCCATGCAGCATCTCGATCCGTGTGCCTGCCGGCAGGTTCGCCCGCATCGTATCCACATATTCTGTGACATTCGTCACGTCGAGCGTCTCACTTTCTTCCACCATCGGGCAGACCACGTAGACCTGACTGTGTTCCGCGATCTGCCCGGCAATAAACTGATATGCTGTCTGGCGGTAATTCGTGCCAACCACGCAGTTTTTGATCGGCTTTCTGCCCTTCGGAAGTTCTTTAATGATCGAAATATCCATATCCGCATATAAAATAATGGCTAACGTCCGTGGAATTGGTGTGGCAGACATCACAAGCGTATGCACACCATAGCCTTTATCCGATAATCTCTTTCGCTGATTCACACCAAACCGATGCTGTTCATCCGTCACAACCAGTGCCAGATCTTTAAATTCCACTTTATCTTCCAACAATGCATGCGTGCCGATTACAATATCAATCCCGCCCTGCTGGATCGCTTCGTAGATTCTCCGCTTCTCCTTTAATGGTGTCGAACCAACCAGACATGCCGTGCGGATATCATAATGGGAAAACTGCTCCGACAGTTCCTCGTAATGCTGTCTCGCAAGCACTTCCGTCGGTGCCATAAGGGCGCCCTGATACCCGGCCTTCGCACACGCAAGCAAAGCAGCCGCCGCAACAACCGTCTTTCCGGAACCAACATCCCCCTGGATCAGGCGATTCATCACACCGTCGCCCCCCATATCCGCCAAGATATCCTCGATGGCCTGCTGTTGTCCTTTCGTAAGTGAAAACGGCAGATCCGATATGTAATCCGCAACCGCCTTTCCCTGCACGACCTTGTGCAGATTCTCCTGTAACTGCGTTGTCTTCTTCATAGATGCCATATCATAGAGAAACTGATAAAACTCATCAAAAGCAAGTCTTCGTATCGCATTTTTTAAGACTGCCCGATTCATCGGGAAATGGATGTTCTCATACGCTTCCGATAGTTCCATCAGACTATGTTCTGCCCGTACCTCCTCCGGTACATAATCCTCCATCTGGCAGATCAGCTCCCGCGTCGCAATAATCGCTTTCTGGAAGGTCTTGTTGGAAAGCCCGCTCGTAAGTGGGTAGACCGGCTGCATCTCCTGCTGCATCCCCGCATACACCGGAAGCTTGTAATACTCTGCCTGTTCCATCACACGCATGCCATTTTTTACCTTAACCGTTCCGACAAAGATATAAGAATCCCCTTTATGGAATACATTTCTTAAAAACGGCTGGTTAAACCATGTCATATGCATCGTTGCATCACCATCGCTGACCGTAAGAATCGTAAGCTTTAAGCTCCGCACCTGCTTGACTGTCACATAAGAGGTAATCATCGCCCGGATTGCATGTCGTTCTCCAACAGCTGCATCCCGGATATGAACCGGCTCGCCATAACTTAAATAATTGCGTGGATAAGTATGCAGCAGATCGTCAATCGTAAAGATTCCAAGCCGCGCAAAGCTTTCCGCTGTCTTTTCTCCAATGCCTTTAATTGTCTGAATACTGTCTTCTTTTCTCATAATAAAATATTATAACAAATTTGCAATCTAACTTCCATAAAAAAGCAGACGCAAAATCAATTTGCGTCTGCCTTCTCTACAGCAAGATTATCCGGAGCATACCGGAAATCATTCGTCAGATCCTCTTTCATTGTATAAATCTGCTGACTCTCCATATCCATAATATAATAGGAACCACTATATGGATTTGCAGTTGTGCTAAGAGAAAATCGGTAAATCTCCCCCGTCTTTGTTTTTGCTGATATCGTATTGGCCGGTGTTTTTAATCCATAATCTTCCAGATTTCCACTTGACTCTACTGATGCATCCGCCTGCATATCTGTAAAATCCGCCAGCATCTGCTCCACTTTTTTTGTATCAACTGTAATATCCGGATATTCCTCCACAGACCATTTATCTGCATTCTTTGTAAGAACAACTTCCACGTTATCATGCAGATAAGTAATCTGTGTTATCTCGTCCGCATCCACCGGACACAGACGAGATGATTCCTTTTCCTGCTGGTTCTTTTTTTCTTTTTGTTTTCGCGTCATATACGAAGCAATTCCCCATATATCCACGATCACAACAAGTACAATTATAAATATCATAAATATCTTTCGTTGTTTTTTCATGCATGTTTCCTCCTGCGAATCCAGATGACAATTCCGGCTATAAGCATTGCAACCGGTATCACAATTGTAAGTACGATTCCCTTCCAGATAACGTCTGACATTGGAACTGTAAGATAATCAATACTGTAACTTTTTACAGGTATTGAAATCGTCGTCGCATGATTTACCAGTTTACTCATCACAGCCTGAAACAGTTTTTGATTGTTACCGGATACGATACTGTCTGCCTGTTCATTTGCCATAATGGAAGATGCAAATACAACCATATTACTTGTATTACTGCTGTCTGCGGATGATTCTGTCGCATCTGTAGCTGTCTGTACATCCACGTTTTTCTTTGCCCATACGCCAAGCAGGAATGGTCCTTCGACATCTCCATCCTCCAGATCATAGCTTTGCATATTCTCAAAATCAGTCTTACAAATAGCAGAATCGCCAGATGTCAACAAAGTTGTAAGTGTTACATCATCTGATTTATCAGATGCCTTTTTCAGACCTGTGGAATAAGCGGAAAGTACATAGGAACCGGCAATTTCTTTTGTCATGTCTGTAGACTTTACAGTTGGAATCAGCAAATATGGAAGCTGTGTATAACTGTTTCGATCTGTATCTACAACCATTCCGTTCGTTGTCTCAATTCCATAATCCTTCATAACAGATTCCAGATTCGGATAAGATTTGTCCGGATATCCCGGAAGAATATATGCATTTCCGCCGGAAGCAAGATAATCCCGAAGCATCTGTGTCTCTGTATCATTAAAATCCGTACTTGGTCCTAAAATCATGACACATTCCGCATCATCCGGGATAGCATCACACGTGAGCAGATTCAGATTTTCCGTCTGAACATTTTCCCGTGATAATGCATCAGAAAATTCATCGGATAATCCCTGCTCATCATGCCCTTCGATCACATATACCTTTGGAATGTTATCAGATGTCACCATCGCAATCGCACTCGTCAGTTGTCCTTCTGCATCATATCCGGTTACCTGTGTCTCATAACTACTTGTCGTTTGTGTTTCATATAACTGGTTATAGTCAATCGCTTTTGATTTGTCACCGCAGACAACAATAATACTGTTCTCGCTCAGACTTGTGTCCGTATATTTACTTGCAAAATTTGGATATGTATCCGTATCTTTATACTCAACCTTGATATGCTTATACGAAGCATATCTTCCAAGTGTCTGCTTTACAGTTTTATCCTGCTTTGCCTCTGCTGCCAGCACATATAGTGTTACATCTTCCTGCAGATTTGATAGTAATTCTTTTGTATTATTCGTAATAGAATAATACTGTTGCTTAGTTACATCTATCTTTGTATACCGCTCCGGTATCTGACCAAAAGCCAAGTTTGCCACAACTGCCAATATAATCACAACTGCAACATAACTTCCCTGAAATACTCCAAGCTTGCGGTTTGTCTTATTCAGATTCCAACGCCGTTTCTGAATAGATACTGTCGTCAGGAAGCAAAACAGAAATACAATCGTCAGATAATATAATACTGCACTCAGATCCAACATGCCCTGTGCCATGCTGTTAAATGGTCTTATCAGAGAAAAGCATCGAAGCACTTTTGTCAGTACATTTCCAGACCTTGATATAACATTGCAGATGCTATCCATCATATATCCAAGAAACAGAACCAATGCACTGATGACTGCCGCAATCACCTGACTCTCTGTCAATGATGAAATAAACATACCAATTGCAATACTCGCAATTCCATACAGATAATATCCAAAGATCGGTATATAACTTTCTCCGGCACCGATATCTCCATAATGTCTTAAAATCAATGGGTAAATGCAGGATATTAATACCGGAATCGTAAAAACGATCACCATCGACAGATATTTTCCAAGCACAACCTTACCGATGGAAATTGGTGCCGTATAGATCATCTGATCGGTTTTATTTTTCCGATCCTCCGCAAGTATACGCATAGTCAAAACCGGAACTGTTATAAAGAATACAAAAATAACGGATTGAAATACATATCGAATATATGGGTATCCACTATATAAATTATAAACCGTGAAATACAAACTGATAAATACAAGTGTGACCGCCATAAAAAGCCAACCAATCACTGTATGATAATATGACTTTAACTCTCTTTTTAATATTGCCAGCATTTATTTATCCTCCTGATCCGAAATCTTCTGCTCTGTATCGTTCTCCACTTCTGCATTTTCCTTCTCTGCATCATTCTCTGCTTCTGCATTTTTTTGCTTTCTTGTGTGGCGCACATGTTTATTCTTTGTATTCTCCCTACGCCGGTTTTGCGTTTCACCTGCTGTGAGTTCCAGAAAGACATCTTCAAGAGTTTTCATTTCCATATTCATTTTTAATATTGTTATTCTTGCATCTGCCAACGCATAGAATATACGTTCCCGCAAATCTAAGCTGCTGTCCGATTCAATCTCAATTGCTGTCACAGTTTCAGATTCATTGTTCAACCGAATTGTTTCTATGCCTTCCACCTGCTGCAAAGCACTCTGCAGAGATGGGCTATATGTATCACCTTCTGCGTTTACATCCGGAAGCTTCTTTACTTCCAGCATGATTGTATTTCTTGATCTATGCTGTTTTACCAGATTTTCAGGTGTATCACTTGCTACCAGCTTTCCGTTCGATATTATAAATATGTGTTCACATACAGCACTTACTTCAGACAATATATGAGAGCTTAATATCACCGTATGATGTTCCCCTAATTTCCGGATCAGATCACGAATCTCTATAATCTGTGCCGGATCCAGGCCTACCGTTGGCTCATCCAATATAATAATATCAGGAAGACCCATAATCGCATGTGCCAATCCGACTCTCTGCTTATATCCTTTGGACAAATTCGCAATCAGTCTATGCTCCACCTGTTTTAACTTCGTCATTTCCAATACCTGTTCAACAGCGTTTTCCTGCTGTTGCTTGGCAATTCCTTTTAACTCTGCCGAAAAATGCAGATATTCACCAACTGTCATATCCAGATATAGCGGTGGAAGCTCCGGCAGATATCCAATACATTTCTTTGCCTCCTCAGGTTCCTCCAATATGTCATGCCCATCCACGACAACTGTGCCGGAAGACACCCCTATATATCCAGTGATCATATTCATGGTCGTACTCTTCCCTGCTCCATTGGCACCGAGCAGACCATAAACTGTGCAAGGCTCCAATGTAAACGAAAGGTCGTCCACAGCCTTATTTTCTCCATAATACTTTGTCAGATGATTAACCGTTACCACGTTCACGCCTCCCATATCATTATTGCGTTTCCAATATAAGACATCTTTGTGATTTTTCTGTGTGTTTTTAATGACGAAACTGTGGTGATTTTATAGTGTTTATGTGAACAAAAAAAGATGTACCGAATCGTTTACGTGATTCGATACATCTCAGATTTTCTACCTTATTCCAAAGACAAAATATAATAATAGATTGGCTGTCCGCCCGCATGGGCTTCCACTTCAAAATCAGGGTAAGCGGCCTGTACGGCTTCTACAAGTGCATTTGCTTTTTCTTCCTCAACATCGCTGCCGTAGTAGATACTCAAGAGTTCAGAATCTTCATCTGCCATTGCACCGATCAGATCCTTTACCACCTCTGTGATATCCTGTCCAACCGCCTGAATACCTGCATCATCAATACCCATATAATCGCCGGTCTTGATTTCCTTGCCATCGATGGAAGTATCGCGCACGGCATAAGTAACCTGTCCGCTCTTCACTGCCGTGATTGCATCCTCCATGCCTGCCTGATTCGCCTCTGCAGTTGCACTCTCATCAAAGGAGATTAGTGCACTGATTCCCTGCGGGATCGTCTTCGTCGGAATGACAATAACCTTCTTCTCTTCTTCAATCTCAGCTGCCTGATTGGCTGCTAAGATAATATTCTTGTTGTTCGGGAACACAAATACGGTTTCTGCATTTACCTTGGAAATTGCATCTAACACATCCTCTGTACTTGGATTCATCGTCTGTCCACCTTCGATGATATGATCAACACCGAGATCCTTAAAGATGTCATTTAAACCTTCTCCGACAGAAACTGCCACAAAACCAAATGGTTTCTTCGGTTCTTCCTTCTTTGCTTCCTGTGCAGCTTCCTGCTCGGCTGCCTTCTTGCGATCCTGCTCGTGGATGACCTTCTCCTTGTGTTCCTCACGCATATTGTCTATCTTCATACTCGTAAGTGAACCATATTCCAGTCCCTTCTCAAATGCAAGTCCCGGATGGTTCGTGTGCACATGCACCTTAACAATCTCATCATCGGATACAACTACAAGCGAATCACCAATAGAAGTCAAAAACTCTTTAAACTTTGTTTCAATCTCTGCGTTGTATTCCTTTTCGAGCATAATGATAAATTCGGTACAATAACCATATTTGATATGGGATGTATCAATCTCTTCGGAAGACATTGTCTGCGTCTTCGCTGCACCACCGGATGTAAGAGGCTCATTGATCACTTCTTTTCCTGTCAGGCCATTATACGCACCTGTTAAAAACTCCATCAGACCCTGTCCGCCGGAATCAACCACGCCTGCTTCCTTTAATACCGGCAGCAACTCCGGTGTCTGTTTTAACACTTCATTACCATGGTCAAGAATCTCCTGTCCGAGTGTCTCAAAATCCATATCCATCTCAGAAAGCTCCACCGCCTTCTCCGCAACACCCTTTGCCACGGTCAGGATTGTTCCTTCCTTTGGCTTCATAACTGCCTTATATGCGGTCTCTACAGCACGTACAAATCCATCAGAAAGTACTGATACTGTAATCTGCTTCTTGCCTTTGATTTCCTTACAGAAACCACGCAGAAGCTGAGATAAGATAACGCCTGAATTTCCTCTTGCTCCCCGCAGGGAACCGCTTGAAATTGTCTTGGAAAGCTCATCCATAGACGGATTTTCAAGTGCACTTACCTCTCTGGCAGCTGCCATGATTGTAAGTGACATATTGGAACCGGTATCACCATCCGGTACCGGGAATACGTTCAATTCATTGATATAATCTTTATTTTTCTCTAAGTTGTATGCGCCAGCAATAAATGCTTTCTGTAACAACTGGGCATCAATTACCTTTGTAGCCACTTTGTCTATCCTCCTGATTTATACGTGTTTATTAATCTATCACGCGAACACCCTCAACATAAATGTTGATTGCCTTCACCTTCATACCTGTCATCTCTTCGATGGAATACTGTACAGTACTGATCAGATTATCACATACTGTTGAAATACTGACACCATATGCCACAATAATGTGGAAATCAATAGATAACTCATTATTCTCACCGATCACTACATTGACACCCTTGCTGATACTGTCGCCCTTCAACAGCTTTGCAATACCATCCTTCATGCTGATGGTTGCCATACCAACAATACCGAAGCACTCCAATGCAGCATGTCCTGCGTACTGGGCAATTACTTCATTCTCTATAATGATTTCACCGTTTTCATTCGATAAATAACCCTTCATGCGTTTACCTCCGTTTCCGTGATAAGCCGGACTGCCTCCGGCTATATAAAGTCATATAATGGCATTATACCCTTTTTAACAGGATTTAGCAACTTTTACCTGCTATGCATTTTTTTATATATGTCGTTGGAATATATAGAAAATCACGTTTACTGACACACATAAAAAAAACAGCATATTAATATGCTGTTTTTTTACTATCTGCTTAGGCTCTCTCAACCTTACCAGACTTCAAGCACTGTGTGCAAACATAAATCTTCTTAGGAGTACCGTTAACTACTGCCTTCACAGACTTGATGTTTGATTTCCACATTCTGTTTGATCTTCTATGAGAATGGCTCACATTGTTACCGAAATGAGCTCCTTTTTCACAAATACTACACTTTGCCACCGTTAGCACCTCCTTGACAAATATTAAGCCCTGCCTGCATATTTCTTCTTTGCGGGCTCACAACATAGGCTATTTTACCAAATAACTTTTCAATATGCAAGAAAAATTTCTATATTTTTCATTTTTTTTGAAAAAAATTATTATATTCGGATTTTCCTGTCCTATTTCACCATAGATAACTGGATTCGATGTTTGTCAAGATCGACACTCAGCACCGTCACATCCACAATATCTCCAACGGATACAACTTCAAGCGGATGTTTGATATATTTGTCTGACATCCGAGAGATATGCACAAGACCATCCTGATGCACACCGATGTCAACAAATGCTCCAAAATCAATGACATTTCGAACAGTTCCCTTTAATTCCATGCCGGGTTTTAAGTCCTTCATCTCGAGTACATCGCTTCGAAGAATCGGCTTTGGCATCTCCTCTCGCGGATCTCTGCCGGGCTTTTCAAGTTCCTTCACAATATCAACAAGCGTCGGTTCACCAATACCAAGCTCATCCGCAAGCTTCTTCTTATCCTTTGTTTTCTTGCCGATTCCCTTCATGCCGCCATGCTTGATATCATCCTCAGATACACCGATC
>ERZ1026776.227-NODE-227-length-42832-cov-15.756902_pt1 | contig 42832 bp, 35 predicted proteins | sample MGYA00380125_ERZ1026776 | MGnify/ENA primary metagenome ERZ1026776 (study PRJEB33269, sample SAMEA4719761) | human gut metagenome | biome: human-associated habitat; feature: organic feature; material: feces | place: Cameroon | collected 2013-10 ...
ATCGCGTCGACTTGTATATAATACCATGTGACCTGCATTATGTCAACACCTTTTTTGTTACTTTTTTAACATTTTTTCGTGATACACGTGGCTCAGTATTCAAATGAAGTATCATGTATACACGCTTTAAAGCACCTGAAATTCCTTCAAAAAATCTCAAAAAAAGTTAAAATTTCTACCGAAAAACGGCAAAATCTGCGTAAATTTCTCCAAAAAAAATCTAGCTGACGCAAGAATTTTTTCTCTCGTCAACTCGTTTTTTATTGTACTAATACCATTCTATTTTACTTCAATTGGCAACTTAATCAGCTTCTGCTGCTCGCCGCTGTTATCCAGCATCACAAAAATTTCTTCTGCATTACCGGTTTCCCAATCAGCTTTAAACAATTCAATCGGATACAGCTTATGAATTTGGCGCCAGCTGCTGAACTTATATGCAGGAATATATCGGCGCACCTTTTCCTCATCGCGCCAAAAAGCAGAAACTGCCTCAAAAATTTCCTCCGTCTGCCACTTCAGCCACTCCGGACGCCACTGAGGTATCTCGCAGAACACGTCAAAACGCAGAATCTCCAGCAATTCCGTTTGCTGCTCTACATAATTTTCTTCTATAAACTGCTTTAAGACAGCTGCTACACCCTTGGCGTTATGTGTCTGCGGATAGAATCCTGCCTTAACCCACCACTGCGTCAGCTGTCTGTAAAAGGCAAATGCATTCATGCCGGAAGCACGCAGCAATGCCCTCAGCGTATATTTAAAGCCACCGCTGTTGGCCGTCTGGTCCAGAATATTATCTAAATGCTTCAAATAAAGCATATCCTCATACGGCATATACTTAGTCGCTAAAATTTCATATGGCGGCTCGTCCATATACCGCAAATCGTGCTGCTCAGTCTCACGACGCATCTGCGTGCCTGGCAATACCTTTAAAAAGCCAAGCTGTAGCATATCTGCACCCAGTCCGTAAACATCATCAAAGGATTTGGCAAAGGTCGGCAAATCCTCATACGGCAGACCGGCAATCAAATCAACATGGATATGCATATTACCGAAGGACAGCAGACGTTTGATATTAGCAGACAGCTTTTCCCAGTTATCCTGCCTGTTGATAGCTTTTAATGTTGGCTGATGCGTGCTCTGAATGCCGATTTCCAACTGAAAGCGTCCCTTCGGAACAGTCGCCAGGAAATCCATAACGTGCTCTGACAGTATATCAGCCTTGATTTCAAAATGGAAGGTTGCATTTGTATCAGCCTGCGCCAGATGTCGCATCATCGGCAGAAAGTATTTTTCATCCAGATTGTAAGTACGGTCTACGAATTTCACCAAAGGCACACCTGCAGCAATAAATCGGTCCAAATCGCGCAGCACTAGCTTCAGCGGACGCTTGCGCACAGAACGCGATATACCGGACAGGCAATACGCGCAATTAAATGGGCAGCCACGCGTGCATTCGTAATAAACTATCTTATGCTCTGCCAGCATTTTTCCCAGATCAGGATACGGGAACGGCAGCAGTGACATATCATCTATTACGGTAATGCCGCCGTTCAGGTTCACCTGCTCCCCTTCGCGATACGCAATATGCTGAGGGACAGAGCCACCGCCAGCCAAATACTCCAGCAGCTCGCTGAATACCAGCTCACCCTCTCCCTGCACGATATAGTCTGCCTGCGGCAGCTCCGCAAAAATTTTTTCCGCATCAAACGCTACCTCAGGTCCGCCAATCACGATTGCTGCTTGCGGACGCAGTTTGCGCAGCATTCGTATAAGTTTAAAAACGAATGGTTTATTCCATATATGCACAGAAAAGCCGTAGACCTGTGCCGGTACAGCCATGATTTTTTCCAACACCGCTAAAATCGGTGTGTTGATAGTTTCTTCTATTAATGTTACCTCATGTCCCTGCGCTTTGGCATATTCGCCGACATAGCGTAGGCCAAGGCCGGTATGGATATATTTACTGTTAATTGCGCTTAATACTACTTGCATTTCCTTGCTCCTCAAATTTTTAACCACAAATACAGAAAAAGCTCTACAACCGAAATTGTAGAGCCTAAATTTACTGGTGCCGAAGGCCGGACTCGAACCGGCACGAGCGTGAACCCGCTTGATTTTGAGTCAAGTGCGTCTGCCAATTCCGCCACTTCGGCATAAGTTCCAATCACTCGGAACAATAGTAATTATACTCGTTTCTTAAAGCTTTGTCAATAGCCTTATTTAAAAATTCTTATAGAGGGTTACTTACTGCCAAAATACCTCTTAGAACAGACTATCCATCTGTCCTTCATTAGTCACCTCAACACGCGCCAGACTCAGAAATTCACCATCATTACCATCCTTTTTGTCAAGACGTTTACTCTTCAAATAGCTGCTGTTACTCAAACCGGCAGGAATAAGGCTCAACACATAAATATTATCGTAAGAATTATAAATTGCTTCAGTTTTGATACCAGTAAGTGAAATGAGCTGCGTATTATTCTTTTTAGCTATCTCCTTCATCGGCATAAGCAAATGACTGGAATATGTCTTTGCAAAAGGATTATCCATCAACAGCACCTTGCCTTCATTGCGGTCAGCAAAAATATCAGTCTTATCTCTACGCATATAGTACAAAAGACAGGAGAGAATAACGAATGCTGATAAAAAGCCTTCACCACCAGAATTAACCTCTACCTCGCTCCATGTAACCTGCCACTCTCGCTGAGCTTCAACCTTAAACAGCTGTACATGAACATTATTAACGCCAATAACTGCGTTATAAAGCTCTTTAACCGTTAATGATGTACCAATCAGCTCACTAATATTCTCATTTTTGCGCAGCCTTTCCATACATTTTTGAGTAATCGATTCAACAAAATCACAGACACGGGTATGATATGTATTGGCATTATCATCCCAAACTGGCAAAATCAGCCGCAACATTTTAACATCATGATCCCTAATTCTAATCCTAGAGTTACGGTCAATCTGTCCCAATTCATCATGTACACCTTGTACATATTCCTCTAATTGACCAATAATCTGCTCTTTGTTCTGCTTAATGATAGAAAGATCCGCCTCATGCTTTTCTAAAAGAGTGCTGAAAGCATGCAATACTGTACTTATCTGCTGAAGGAAGACATGTGCATCCTCGGTATTTCTGATTAAAACCTCTATACGTTTTCTGAAAAAGTCATTTTGGAAATCCTTTTCATTACTTAGTGCAAACAACACTTGCTGCAGCTTATCCTTCGTATTCGCTTGCAAAACTTTAGCATCACCATACTTTGCTTTCAATTTTGCAGTATAGGTACGCAGCTCTTCATTAGACAGATTTTCAAGCTTTTCTGCAGCATCCCAAACAGCTTGCTCTTTCAATTTTGCATATTCGTCCAAAGATACCATATTCTCATTTAAGCTTTTTAGTTGCTCATCTAAGATTTTCTCCTGTGCTTGCAACCTTTGCTGCTTATGTATGATGTCAACACGTACTGCTGCAAAATCCTTCAGTATAAGCTCACCCTTTGGCAAAGGCTCTTGCTGAGAGCAATCTTTCTTCATCTGTTTTCTGATTTGATTAAGCTTTTCTCTTATAACACCGATATTTATTTCAACTTTACTGCGTTGCTTTGCAATTTCTTTATGCTCGCGCTCTACCTCCTCTTGTTGTGCGCTGACCTCTCGTACTTTTGCTTCACTATATTGAACGTTAAGCCATGCACCATCCTTTAGGCCAAAACGCTCAGCCTTCCCCTGCAATTCATTTCTTGTCCGTTCTACACGTTCAGCAACGCTTTCCCTATTATTCTCATAATACCTAAGCTCACCGGAAAGCTTTTGCGTAATAGCATCAAACTGTGCTTCAAGAGCTAAAGTATCAAGCTCGTTTACATCGGCAAAACTCTGCAGCTTCGGAACCTTCCTGTAAGCTTCATATCTTGCTAAATGTTTCTTCAAATCTTTGATATCTAACTCAATCTCATATACACGTTGTTTTTCAAATTGAATTTTATCTTGTAAGGAATTGCATTCCCCCTGAAGCATTTTCTGCCGCTTTTCACCTTCAGAAATGCCCCTTAGACAAGTTTCCCTCTCATTCTTATCCTGCAGATATTGGTTGTACTTAACAATTAGCTGCTGCAGATCCTCTTTTTGCTGCTGTTTTTTACTGATTGTCTCCCGCATTCCATCGAGTTCATTAATAGTCTGCTCCTGTTCCAGAACAAGTTCTTCTCTGGTATTCTTAACGGAGGCATATTCTTGCCCCAGCTCCTTTAGCTTTTCATGTGTTTCCGCCAAATCATCTACCAGACTTTTATAACTTTCCTGAGTAAACTCCTGCTTATCCAGCTCACCCTGTTTACTGCAATAAAAAGCATATTCTTGCTGTCTCAGCTCTAAGGAATCCCTTATATCCTGTATTTGAGTCTGCAATTTAGCCAGCATACTTTCAAATTTTGCCACATTAAGCATATTTTCATTAAAAAGCATATAAAAATCTACATCGCCACATCGTAAAAGACCATCAGCTACAATGTGTGTGTTCGCATCTGTCAAGCTTTCGCGTAAAATAATCGGCACCGGGAACGAAGTATAAATATTTTTTTCAGCATTTTGCAGCTCTTCAATATCTTTGCTGGTCATAATCAAAGCATATGGCAAGAACGGATGCTGCCTTACCAGCTCCCGGTTACGCTCCTCGCTGTTTCTATTTTTTTGCAGCCATTCCATACCATAAACAACATTTATTCCCAAATCCTTCAGCATCTTAAGCAATTCCTCAGACAGCTCCAAGGTTTTTCCTGTCTGCAGACATTTATATTGTTTCTGGTATTCCGCAAGCTTATTATTTAAACCAGCCTTTATATCTTCTAGCTCTGTCAGCTTTTTCTTAAGCTCATTTTGTATCCGTTGCTTATCCCAGATAACCTCATCTGTAAGCTGTAAATACTGCAGTAAACCTCTCCGTTTTCCTATTTGCTCATCAATGCTTGCTTTATCCCGTATTTTGACATTTAAAGCTGCTTCTTGCTCGTTTTGCGTTTTTGTCAGACTGCGCATATCGATGTCCAATCTGCTAAACTCATTCTTAATAGCTACCAGCTTACGCTGAAGTACCTGCTGCTGTTTTAATGACTCCTCAAGCCCCGTGGTAAGCTCATTTGACAAGCCCTCCAACGCCCCAGTTTCATATTCCTGATACATATTGCGCTGCAAAGCATTTACCGGAGTCTGCCATTTCTTATTATAAGCATCTTCTAAATTAAAGTACGCTCTGATTTGTCCTTCCAAACAGCCTTGTCTACTATGCAATTCATTAAGCTGTGGCAACAGTTGCTCAAAATCATTTCTATATTGCTTTAACACAACAGCGTATTGTTCTTGATTATCCTGGCTTTCCTGAAGATTTGCCTGTTTGTCATGAATATTTTGTTCTATATGCTGCTTCAGCAAAAAACCGATATATTCCCTTTTGGGTGCAAGCTCCTTATTCTTTTGGCGTGAAGCTTCCAGCTGCTGCTCTGCAGTTTTCAAATCCTGCTCATCTTTCTTCAGGCGTTCCTGCAAGCATGCACAATCAAGAATATGTTCATCTCTTTTCAATGTCTCAATCTGCGCTTCTATTCTGCTCAGTTCTGCGACAAGCTCCTTTTGAGCAGCTACTAAACTTTCCCATTCAGCTTCCTTGTGATAATAATCAGCAGAATACTCTTCATAATGTAGTTGTAACAGCTGGCTTGCCACTTCCTGCAATTGCAGCCTGCATGATTCCTTTGCTGCTTCTGAAGCTGCTGTTAATCTTTCCAGCTCAAGATAATATGCAACTATCTTTGCCAACGATGCTTTAACCTCTAAAGAAATCTTTTCATAGTCACCAGCAATTTCGATTATCGGTGCTGCCTTCTGTTGAAATAAAGATAATTGTTGCTGTTGCTGTATTTTAGTAAAATTATCACTGTAAACTGCAACATATTTTCCCATAATCTCACGGAATCCTTCCATGCTGTTCTTATCTCTATTTTTCTTGTTTTCAACAGCCTCAAGGAACCATTTTTCTATCAATCCTTTTTCGTCCTTACAGTCGGAAAACAGCTTGGAAAGGCCAGACTCATCCGAATTGATTTTCTTTAGTATGCTTTCCCATTCGCGATAATCTATGCCATACTCCGCGAGTTTACTAAAATATTGCTTACTTTGAGCATAGTTATTCATGTCATAGTAGAAAAAACTATTCAGCTTTTCTTTCTTATATCCTTCGAATATATCTCGGCATACAGCAAAGCTTTTCAGCTTCAGCTCTTTGGCATTGCGTTCAACTACAGGCAAATGATTAATATCCTGCTCACAGGAGTTTCTGTACTCACTGATAAAATTGATTATCTCAAGCTCTTCATTATTATCAACATTTTGGCTTTTACGCACCATCATTCCCGTTAAGCAATACCCGGCGCCATTGTCCAAAACCCACTCTACCATAATAAAAGTAGGCTTGACAGTTTTAAAATAGCTGGCAAAGGTTCTCTTATTGAAATTACGATGTCCCTTATGCACAAACAGAGCAGTCAAAAGCTGCACAATTACGGATTTGCCGCCACCATTATCCAAAAAAATCAAGGTGCTCTGACCATTAAATCGTAAGGTTTCATCACTAATATGACAAGTATTATGATTATAGTTTACATTAACCAGTCTGATGGCATTAATTTTGCTCATTTTTTTCTGCTCCTATAATTTTCTGTATACGATAAAACTTGTTTTTATTCAACAGCTCCCAATCCATAAAGTTGTCCAGCTTGCGAGTTGTCTTAATCATCTCATCCTGTTCAATATAATCTATCAGGCCCTGCTCCTGCAAAAAACGCAAAATTCCGGACATGAAGCCTTCCTTAGTTGTTTTCTTACGACTACTTTTTTCATCAGATTTTAAAGACTCGTACACCTCCCGCATAGCAGTAAAGGCCATGCCATTTTGAGACTGCTCATCCTCTGAATAGCGCGCTACACCTTCATTAAGCCTGTCAGTTATAGAGTTTTGCAGTTCGCCTAATAAGATAAAATCTCGCGTTTTAGAGCTACTGCCCTGCCCATCATAAAATTCCAAAAGTAGTACCAGGATAACAAACTGCACCAGATAATAATCCTTATCGGTGGCACCACTACGACAAAGCTCTTTTTTCATCTGTCCCTTAGAATAACCCAGAAAATAATTATCCTCATTGGGTATAAGATAAATAACTCCACTATACGCTGCAATAGAGCAGTCAGCAATATTAGCCTGTGACTTGACAAGTTCCTGTACCTCATTCTGCTCAATATAAGCCTTATATAATGCTGGCGCATTTTCTTCACGCAGCTCATGATGCTCCAGTAAATAATAAAAAATCTTCTGGGCATTTTTTACAGCATCTGTCTGATAAGCCATTTTTTCACTCCCAAACTGCCTTCAGCATAACGTCGGAACAACGGACGTTCTTTAAAATTCCTGTATTTTCATCTGCCTGCTTAAGCAAAATAGGCTTTGCTTCTGGCAGACGATAAACCTCCAATTTTTTTAAGGCTTCCCAATCTGCTCTTTTATCTAAAATCTCAAGCAGCATATTTTGTAGCCTGAAATCATTAGTTTCCTCTAGGATAAAATCAGAACGCTCTTTGCGTAATTCTGCAATATTCACAACATTTATCCCGAGGAGCTCCACCATTATTTCTTTAAAAATTCCTATCGTAGGGACCAAAAGCTCGCGCTCTTCCAGACTAAGATCATCAATAAGCTCTGAAAGCTGAATTTCCTTTTTTGCCAAAGTATGTGCAAGAATAACGCTCAAACTGGCTTCATACTTAGCCATTTTCTCCTGTACGCGACGGCGCTGCTCTTCTTCCCAGGCAGTGGCATCAAAAATCTCTATAGCTTCCTCCTGGCAGTCCTCTTCCATCGTGCGCACCCTTTGCAGCGTCAGGAACTGGTTAATATTTAATCCTTTATTTGGAGCCTTGTTAAACAGTGGGCGTAAAAAGATATCCAACCGCTCCAGGCAAAACGGATTAGCTAAAACTCTTTCATACAATTCTGTGTGTAAATTAAAACGCTGTACCAAGAACATTTCTGATACGTTTTTCAGTTCTTCTTCATATAATACTTGCAAATCCAACTGAAGACTTAAAATTCTTTGATACTCATCTATCGCTCTAGCTAAATATTTATCTATTTCTTGTAAATCATGCAGCTTTTCAGTATCTACAGCAGACAACTCTTCTATGCGAATGTGCTTCTCTTCCATCTCCTGTACCCGCGACTGTACCTTATTACGATAACCAGCAAATTTTTTCTTAGAATCCTCAAGAGTATTAAAATTGTCTTGTGCCCTCTCATTATACTCCACGACACTATACTCTAGTGGATTTCGTTTTATTCGTAGCATATCCGCTTGAGTTTTTTGCAATTTAATACGCATCAGGTTAAAGATATTTTTTACATCATCTAATGCCTTATCGTAGCTTTGCTTCTCCAGATGCAGGTTAAATATCATCTCCTGAATCGTCAGCTTCAGATTGCTTTCAACCTCCAGCGTCCCCAAAAGCAGATTATAGCCATCATCTGTAAGATAGTACGAGGTACGGCGCACATCCTGTTCGTCATAGATAATGCGATTGTTGACGTAGCTTATATGCAGCTCCTTCATCTCCTGCTGCTCATAATCATAACCACCAAAGTACATCGGCCTTCCTTCATTGGATAGTACTACATTAACAATAAACTTAGCCAAATCACTGCATTCAGCATAGCTCATGGACTTTTTGTAATACTTTTCATTAAGACTGTCCAAAAAAACAGTAATATTATCAATAGTACAGCTTTCTTCCTTCAGTGACTGCTCCATAATATAAAGCATCACAGAAAAAATGACATTCAGCTGCTCGTCCAAAGTATTAAAACCCCGTTCCTTCCAGATATACTTCTGACTGCTATTATCATAAAGCAGAGCATATAAGCCTACGCATTTCATGCGTCTTGTAAAATCCTTCAAAAAATCGTACTGCATAATCAACCTCAAAAATCACTTATCGTCAAAATCTCCTGCGGGATATACAAATCCTTCTGCAAAATACTTTGCATTTGCGATTGCGCATTTACGGGAAAATAACGGAAGAATCCTCCCTGCAGATTTCGGTTCTGGTCTTTTTTCGTGGACGGCAGCTGCTTGTAATTGCCTGCCTTCGCCAGCATCGCCAGATACGCAGGAATAAACGGTTTAATCTCCCCCTGCTCAGCAAAACTTTCTGCCAGCGTTTCATAAATGCCTATGCCTTCGTAATCCAAATCGCCAAAGTAGAACAGCTCATTTCCGTCTGCCAGCATATATGGTTCAGCGCTAGCGTTAAACTCCTGAAAATAGCTGACAACTCTTTTGCCGGCGCCGTAAATAATAGTACTTATATTTTCTCCCAAAAGCTGCCTGTTTCCTGCCAGCAGATGCTTTCTCATGCTAAAAAAGGTGTCTTTATTTTCTATAATCAACAACTTTTGCGGTACGGCACGTGTTGAAGCAAAATAAGCAAAGGGCTCAGCAGTACTGTAACAGTTTAGTTTAGCAAGCTCCAAACCGCAGTGACTCAATATTTTTTTGCCTGTTCCCTGAAGCAAAAACTTTTCCCTTTGCCAGATTTGGAAGCTGCGCTCGTTGTAAGAAACAGGCTTCGTAAGTAAAGCAGCACTGTTCTGCAAAAAATTGCTCAACGACAAAACATCCTTGCGTTCTTTATCATAGGCTTCAAGATTATTCTGATAATATGTTATATTAATTTGCGGAGCCAGGTTAAACAAAAGCTCCTGTTTTAACGCTGAATAATCCTGCTTCTCCTCCAGCTCCCAGTATTCCCGATACAACGGTGGCTTCTTGCCGTTTTTCTTCGACGCAAGTACAGGCTTTATCCGCCCACTACCCACAAGCTCCATGATATAAGCATGCTGTTCGCTATATTCAGCATTAATCTTACTGCCTAAAATTTCTTCCAATGTCCTGCGCTTTTTCATTGTGCACCTCAAACAAAAAACTCCTAAAGCAGCTGAATAACTTTAACCAATCTGCCTTAGGAGTATTATACCATATTTTATCTTACTTTAATTTACTTTCCCAACAGCGCCTTCAGCTCCTTGAGCTTAGCAGCAAACTTCTGCAGCGTTACCGTTACAGGCTGCGGCGTATTCAAATCCACGCCGGCGTTCTTCAGGATGTTCAGAGAATAATCGCTGCCGCCCGCATGCAAAAAGCCCAAATATTTTTCCACTGCTCCCTCTTCGCCGCTTAAAATAGCGCTGGCGAAGGCGGTCGCTGCACTGTAGCCTGTTGCGTACTTGTACACATAAAACGGCGTGTAGAAGTGCGGTATGCGTGACCATTCGCTTGCCAGTTCCTTGTCCACAGTCAGCGCCGGGCCATAGTAATCCCTGTTGCTCTGCAGCCAGTATTCCTCCAGCTTTTCGGCCTGCAGCGAACGGCCTGCTGTGATTTCGCCGTGAATATATCTTTCGAATTCAGCAAACTGCACCTGTCTGTAAACCGTTGTGCGCACTGCCTCCAAAAACTGGTTCAAAAGATAAATCTTCTGCTCCGCCGTAGCATGCTTCAAGGTATGCTCCAGCAATAGGTTTTCGTTCGTTGTGGACGCAACCTCAGCGCAGAAAATAGTATATTCCGAATTAACGTAGCTCTGCGCCTGACTGCTGAAATAGCTGTGCATAGCATGGCCCATTTCATGTGCAATGGTAGAAATGCTGTTGTAGCGCGGCTGATAATTGAGCAGCACAAAGGGATGCACGCCATACACGCCCCAGGAATATGCGCCGGAGCGCTTGCCCTTGTTTTCGTAAACGTCAATCCAGCCTTCGGTCATGCCTTTATGCAGTGCCGTCAGATATTCTTTGCCTAACGGTGCCAGTGCCTCCTCAACCTTGGCGCAGGCCTCCGGGAAGCTGCAGGCAAAGGTGTCGCCTGCATTGGAAATAGGCATATACATATCATAGTAATGGAATTCATCTACACCAAGTACATCCTTCTTCAATTGGATATACTCATGCAGCGGTGCAAAATTATCATGCACGGTATCAATCAGTCCGTCGTAAAGACTGGACGGAATATTATCCTCTGCCAACGCTGCTTCCAGTGTATCTTTATAGTTATGCACGGTAGCATAGAAATAACCGGTGCGCGCAGAGCCTGTGAGCGTTGCTGCCAGCGTATTGCGGTATTGATGATAGGTATTCATCAGGCCGGTAAAGGAATTTTTACGCAGTACACGGTCGGGCGAAGTCATATTCAGCAGATAACAGCCTTCACTGACGCTCGTCTTGTTACCCTGGCCGTCGGTAATCTCCGGGAACTGCATATCAGCGCTCACGAGCGCGCGGAAGGCCGCTGCCACTGTGCCTGTTGCCAGACGGCTTTGCGCAAAAACAGCCTCTTTATCGGCAGACAAAACATGGTCTGATAAACGAACCATATTTTTAATATAAAAACGGTATTCTGCCAATGCAGGCTCTTCGTCCAGCATTTGCAGCAGTTTTTCCTTACCTAAGGCCAGCATTTCCGGCTCTACAAAGGCGTTAGCGTTACTGAAGGCTGCCGCCATACCTTCGGCCTCGCCTGCCAGCGCCTGCAGCTTCTGGTCGGTATTATCGGCATCCTGCTGCAAGCGTGCGTAAGCATAAATCTTATCCAGCAGCTTTGCCAGCTCTTCCTGCAGCTTTAAAGCTGCGCAAACTGCGGTTGCAGTATTCAGTTTGCCCTGCATAGCCCGCAATTGCGGCAGCTTGCTTTTATATTCTTCGCAGGCCGCCTGCCAATCCTTTTCACTGGCATATATATCGCTTACATGCCATTTGCAGGCTGCCGGGATCTGCTCTCTGGCAACATTACTGCCATGAAGCGGAGTAGTATTTTTTTCTTCTGTCATTATTAATCAGCTCCTTATAAAACTGCTTATTTAGGCCACAGGCTGGGGTTACCATATTGGGCATCCAGCTCATCGCTGAACCAGCGTCCGTTCAGCACATTATGAATGATATAATTTTTGCTTTGCTCATTAACGCTCTTGTCATTTGCCATCTCAGCCAAAATACCGGCATAGCTTACTCTGCTGTTGATGCTGCTGATGCGTGCATGCTGACGGTTGGCATCCAATACAAGCTCCGGACGATAGGTGGGATTCCAAGCCTGCCATGTTGTACCCAAAGCTGGAGTATTAGGATTCCCGGTACGCATAAAGGCTGCTATCGAAGCAATAAATGCTTTGCTCAGCTCCTTGGAGCCTGCCTGCTCAAAGGCATCGGTATTTTTGGTATAGCCATAGCCCTGATCCGTCAGGAAGGGCTGGAAGATGCCATGCAGCGCACCGTTGCGCACCATGTATTCCTTGCCGACAACATCAGCAGTATGGCCAAAGGCAAAGCTGCAGATATACATATCAGCCTTATAATGCGGATACAAAACCTCGGCAGACTGCTGGCCGTTGAAGAAGCCATACAAAGCACTGCCGTATTTATTGGCAAATTTAAATTCACTGGTAGTCTTATAATCGTTGTTGATTAAGTTCAGACGATCCTTGAAAAAGGGGTCGCGCGCAGCAAAAGAGCTGAACTCATCAGCACTTGCCAGCATCATCAGCGGTACGCTGTAGTAATGCTTCGTAGCAAAGCCTTCTTCCGGCAGTACCTCGCCATCGCCGTAAAGATGGGGGAAGGCGCTCATGCGAATGACAGCGCCTGCCATCACCGGAGCCAGACGTTCTGCCGGCATTGCCTGCAGATATTGACGCACAGCCTTTTTATCCTTACCATTGTCACTCAAAAGCCAGTTTTCAGCGTTAATCAGGTTATTTTGCTTGCCGTCCTCTACCACCATCGGCGCTAATTTCTGCGCGATAGTTTTCTTGCTCTTTTCAGCATTGGCAACAGTCAGACCGCCGCTAAAGGAAATAGCCTTATCAAATTTATTTTTGAAAACAGGTGAAATCAGCATCGCCATAACATCACGTCCGCCGGCAGAAAAACCGGAAACAGTGATATTCTTGGCGTCACCGCCGAACTCCTTAATATTGTCACGTACCCAGTCCAAAGCCGCCGCTTGGTCAAGGAAGCCGAAGTTGCCGCTCTTTTCCTTCTTGTTGCCGTCTGCCAGAGCAGGCAGATTATTAAAGCCAAAAAGTCCCAGGCGATACTGTACGGAAACATAAACCATGTTGCCTTCCTGCGCCAGCTTGTTGCCCTCCATCAGATGGCTGTTGCTGGCCTGGTTATTGCCGCCGTGGATATAAACCAGTACCGGCAGATTTTTTTCCTGTATATCGGGGCGCACGATATCCAGCGTCAGCACGCCCTCCTGACCGAGCACCTTTTTGCCGTTATATTGGATATTTGCCGGAGCAGCCTTCGTGCAGTCCAAAATGCCCTTATGCTTCTTTGCCTGCTGCGCTTCACGCCAACGGTCAGCACCTGTCGGCTGCTGCGCATATGGAACACCCAGCCATTGCACTACCTGATGCTTGTCGTCATAAGCACCGGCAACAACACCCTGCTGGGTTTTAACTTCATTATTAAAATTAGCAGCCTCGGCTGCAGTTGTAAAAACGCTTGCCGCCAGCAGCGAAGCAAGCACATATTGCATCTTTTTCATCTGTATCATCTGCTCCCTCATAGAAATTTATTAAACACTTACTTTCTATTATAAAGAAGTAACGCCAGCTTGACAAGCTAAGGCACGAAAAAAGAGGCTGCCTTCTCAGCAGCCTCAAATAACTATTGTGATTGACTTTTTCAGATTATCTTTGCAGCGTAAAGAGCACACAGGGTTTTAGCATCATACAGCTCGCCATCCGCAACCATGCGACGCAACTCTGCGGGAGTAAAGGCCTGCACGCCGATGAATTCGTCCTCATCGGTATGCTGGGCAAACTTTTGCAGTCCCCAGGCCTTATATAAATGGATAATTTCATCAGAAAATCCCGGCGTGGTTGCAATGCTAATCAGCTTCTCCCAATGCTCTGCGTCATAGCCTGTTTCCTCGCTCAGCTCACGCTTAGCGCATTCCGCAGGATCCTCCTCCGGACCATGGTCCAGCTTGCCTGCGGGAATTTCCCACAGCAGTGTACCAAGCGGATAACGGCACTGTTTCACCAACACCACACGTCCGTCAGGCAGCACCGGTACAATCGCCACTGCGCCAGGATGACTGATATATTCACGCGTTGTGTCATTACCGTTCGGCAGCGTTACGTGGTCGCGCTGCACCTTCAGCAGGCGGCCGTTAAAGACCTCCTCGTTGCTTCCCGGTACATATATTTCATCTAAAGCTGCCTCATGAAATTTTTTCAGCATCATCTTACCTCATTTCTCCTGCAGTCGCTTTAAGCTGCTTTTTATCTGCTCCGCACCTTGCAGAAGCTCGGTAGCACTTTCAAATGCCGCCCTGCTGGCAGTTGCACCTGCAGTCATACGCACCAGCTCCTGCAAACGTCCGTTATAATCAAGCGTCGTCAGCTGCGTTACCGTGCGTCCGTCGACACTTTGCTTTTCGATATGAATATGATTATCCGCAAAAGCAGCAATCTGCGGCAGATGCGTAATACACAACACCTGGCCGACACTGGAAATAGCAGCAATTTTTTCCGCCATCTTCTGCGCCGTAACGCCGCCGACACCGGTATCAATCTCGTCAAATACCATCGTCGCAACATCGCCGCTGTTCATCAATACAGTCTTAACCGCCAAAGCAATACGGCTCAGCTCGCCGCCGCTCGCTACCTTTTCCAGGTCATTCAGCGGCTCGCCCATATTTGCACTGAAAATAAATTTCAGCTCATCGCGTCCAAGCGGCATAAACTTATCCAGCTGACCGCATTTTATCTGCAGTAAACCATTAGGCATCGCCAAATCACGGATATGCTGCGTAATACGCTGCGCCAACGCCTGCGCGCTGGCCTCACGCAGCTGCGTCAGCACTGCGGCAGCACGTCCCAAACGCACAACCGCTTCTGCTACCGCCTTCTGCGCCTGCTCCAAGAGCTTTGCAATCTGCTGCAGCTGCTCCAGCTTTTCCTGTGTCTGCTGCAGATAATCCAGCGCCGACTGTGTACTGCCACCATACTTCTTCTGCAGGCGGTAAATAATATCAAGGCGCTGCTGCACCTGCGCCGCGCGCTCACCGTTGAATTCACTGCCTGCCATATACTCGCTCAGCTCCGTGCGGCAATCGTCCAGACTAATCCAGGCACTGTCAGCACATTCAGCAAGCGGCGCCAGACGGCTGTCGTAGCGAGCCGCATACTGCAGCTGGTCACGCACACGCACCAGACGGGAAAGGATTGCGTCCTCCTCATCAAGCTGCTGATAAGAGCTGTCAACGGCCTTCATAATGCGCTCACTGTTCTGCAGCAAACGCGCCTCCGCCTCCAGGCCATCTTCCTCGCCTGGCTTTAAAGCAGCATCCGAAATCTCCTTTATTTCCCAGGCGTAACGGTCAAGCAACAAATCCTGCTGCTCATTTTCCTGCTCCAGCTTGCTCAAATGCTTGACCGCAGCAGTATATTCACTGTAAAGCTGCTTATACTCCTGCAGTGCCTGTACCAGCTTCGGACCGCCAAAAGCGTCCGTCAGATACAGCGGCGCGTCAGGCTTCAGCAGCGCCTGGTTCTCGTGCTGGCCATGAATATCAACCAAACGCGCACCAATAGCCTTCAGGACAGCCAAAGGCACCTGCACACCGTTGATAAAGGCACGGCTCTTGCCCGCAGCACTAATCTGACGCTTAAGGAATAAATCCTCCTCCGGCTCCAGACCGTGCTCCGCCAGCAGCGCTTTAATTTCCTGCTGACCGCTCACGTCAAAAACAGCCTGCACCCACAGTCCATCAGTGCCGCTGCGCACGTAATCGGCAGACGAGCGTCCGCCCAGCACCATACCGAAGGCATCTATCAAAATAGATTTACCAGCACCGGTTTCACCTGTGAAAACATTGAAGCCGGGGGTAAAATCAGCATGCGCGTCCTCTAACAGTGCAAAATTGTGAACATGCAATGATTGCAGCATAATTTTGTGCCTCGCTTATCTGTATTCCTTGAAGCGTTCCAGCAGAGTGAGTACAGCTTCTTTATTGGGCAGGGCGATGAAAACAGTGTCATCACCGGCAATAGAGCCAAGAATTTCCGGCCACTTCATGTAATCCACAGCAAAGGCAACAGCCTGCGCTGTGCCAGGCAGTGTACGGATAACCACCATACTGTCGGAAGCACGCACACTGACGATAGAATCGTTAAAGGTACGCTCCAGGCGCTCCATAGTCAGCATCATGCTGTGCTCCTTCGGATATGCGTAGTGGTAATGGCCGTTGGCATCCGGTACCTTGACCAGCATCAGCTCCTTGATATCGCGTGAAACAGTTGCCTGCGTAACATCAATGCCCTGATGACGTAAAGCGGAAGCCAAATCCTCCTGCGTTTCAATCTTATTGTTGTCAATAATCTCTTTAATTTTAGCGTGTCTGGTCATTTTCATAGTCAATCACCTCTAAAAGCAAAATATTTCTATGTCTTACTTTCCTATATTTATGATACATCTATGAAGGTTATGATGTATAGTAATGCCTTACGTATTCTATATAGTGCCTTATCGTGCGCCGCGCCCTGTACGTCTATCCTTCGTTTACGCCACAGCACACGAGAAGATGCCGGAAGCGAAGAAGAGTAACGATGGTGTACTTACTGCAACGTCGAGGAGCCCTGATAATGTATACTACAATGTCTTATCGTGCGCCACACCCTGTACCTCTATCCTTCGTTTACGTCACGGCACACGAGAAGGTACCGGAGACGAAGAAGGGCGACGACGGCGTACTACTGCTACGTCTAGGAGTCCTGATGACGTATACGGTGCCTTATCGTGCGCCGCCTATAGATTGCGCATTAATTTTTGTTGCCAAGTCTGATAATAATCACGTCGCGTAAGTCTTACAAATTTCATCTCATAAGGCGATTTGGCGATATGCACACTGGTATCGTTAGGCACCTCGATAACATTCTCGCCGTCAGCAGAAAGCAGCATTTCCTCGCTACCGGGAATCGGCCTGAGCTCGATTGTTTCCGACATAGGAATAACAAGCGCTCTGTTCGTCAGCGAATGCGCGCAGACAGGCGTAATGACGCTGACAGCAAGCTCCGGCATAACAAGCGGTCCGCCTGCGGAGAGTGAATATGCTGTAGAGCCTGTCGCCGTTGCGATAATCAAGCCATCGGCTGCATACTTACCGGATAAGCGTCCGTTGATAAAAAGCATCATATGCGCCAGCTTGCTGAACATGCCCTTGGCCAGAACCAAATCATTGAGCGCATGCGCCGTAGCGATTACTTCATCGCCGCAGATAACTCTCGCCTGCAGCAAACTGCGGCTTTCCAGCGTATAGTTGCCCTGAGCCAGACGGCTGATAGCCTTATACATCCCCTGCAAATCAATCTCTGCCAAAAATCCCAGCTTACCGAAGTTAATACCGAAGGCAGGCACATCGAGCGGTGCAAGGTGACGCGCCATCTGCAACAGTGTGCCGTCACCGCCGAGGCTGACACCATAGTCCAGCGTTTTGAGCGTTTGCGGCTCACTTTTATTGTAGCTGCTCACGCCATACTGCTGCGCTACCTTCTCAGGCAGCACCGGTTCAAGTCCCCAGTCCTTACAAAGCTGAATAAATTCCGGCAGAGCAATGCAGACGTTTTCTTTACCCAAGTTGGGAAAAACCCCTAAACGTTTCTTTTGCATCTCATGCCTCTGTCTTTTCTGCTTTCTTATCTAAGTCGCCATGACTGCGGCCTACAAGCTGTGCTACCTGCTCGCTGCTTACGGCATCGTCGTCACCCAGCGTCAGGTGCAACAGATATTCAATATTGCCCTCCGGTCCCTTAATCGGAGAAAAGTCCAGACCAGCAATGCCGAAGCCTTCGCTCTTGGCAAAGCCGATAACGTTGTTAATAACCTGCTTATGCACAGCAGCATCACGCACAACGCCCTTCTTGCCGACATTTTCCTTGCCTGCTTCAAACTGCGGCTTGATTAAAGCCACTACAAAGCCTTCAGGCTTAAGGATTTTATGTACCGCCGGCAAAATTTTATCCAGCGAAATAAAAGCTACGTCGATGGTAGCAGCATCAACCTGCTCGGGCAGACTGTCTGCTTCCAGATAACGCACGTTGGTGCGCTCCATGTTCACTACGCGCTCATCGTTGCGCAGCTTCCATGCCAGCTGACCATAGCCTACGTCAATCGCATACACCTTCGCCGCACCGTTCTGCAGTGCGCAGTCGGTAAAACCGCCGGTAGAAGCGCCAATATCGGCTACAACCTTGCCATCTACGCTGATGGGGAAAATCTGCAAAGCCTTTTCCAGCTTAAGACCGCCGCGGCTTACATAGGGCAGCTTGTTGCCCAGCAGACGGATAGTAACCTCCGGGGCCACCGGTGTACCCGGTTTATCTATTTTCTGTTCGTTGACCAAAACCTGTCCTGCCATAACAGCAGCCTGTGCCTTAGCACGGCTTTCAAACATACCGCGGTTAACTAACAGAACATCAAGTCTTTCTTTTTTCACTCTTCTTCACCCTTTACAAATGCTGCAGCCTTGGCAGCAATGGTTGGCGTATCCAGTCCCAAATCACGGAACAGCAGCTTTTTGTCACCATGCATTACAAATTCATCGGGAATACCGAAGCAACGCACCTCACACTGCTCCAGCAGTTTATTTGCATTAAGCTCTTCGAGAACTGCGCTGCCGACACCGCCTGCCAGTACGCCTTCTTCCAGAGTAATAATCTTGCCATAGCTTTGCGCATGCCCCCGCAAGAGTTTAGCATCAAGCGGTTTGGCAAAGCGCATATTCACAACGCCGGCACTGATTCCCTGCGCTTCCAGCAGCTCCGCTGCATCCAGCGCAGTCTGCACCATACTGCCAATCGCCCAGAAACAGACATCCTTGCCGGTACGCAGTACCTCTGCCTTACCAATCGGCAAATCCTGCCACTGCGTATCCAGCGCAACGCCCACACCGCTGCCGCGCGGATAGCGCACGGAAACAGGTCCGTCAAAATCCAGCGCTGTTTTCAGCATGTGTTGCAGTTCATTCTCATCCTTCGGCACCATAATGGTCATGTTGGGAATGCTGCGCAGATAAGCGTAGTCAAAAACGCCATGATGCGTATAGCCGTCATCACCGACAAGACCGGCACGGTCCAGACACAGCGTTACGTGCAACTTCTGCATGCAGATATCGTGCATAATGGAGTCATAAGCACGCTGCATGAAGGTAGAATAAATTGCTGCCACAGGCTTCATTCCGGCAGCAGCCATACCTGCAGCCGCAGTAACCGCATGTTGCTCGGCAATACCTACGTCAAAGAAATGGTCCTTGTGCGCCTCGGCAAAAATATTCAAGCCGGTGCCATCAGGCATTGCAGCCGTAATACCAACAATTTTATCGTCGGTATCAGCCAGCTTGCTCAAGGTTTTACCAAAAACCTCGGTATAGCTTACGGGTGCATTCGGATTAGTAATCTTTTTGCCGGTAGCAATATCAAAGGGGCCTGTACCGTGGAACTTATTGGGGCTTTCTTCCGCAGGCTTGTAGCCCTTGCCCTTTTTCGTCAGCACGTGTACCATAACCGGTCCGTCAATCTTTTTGGCAGTCTGCAATACATCCAGCAAGCCATCCAGATCGTGTCCGTCAACCGGTCCCAAATAAGTAAAGCCAAGCTCTTCAAAAATAGAAGTCGGCACCATCAGGTACTTTACGCTGCCCTTCAGGCGGCGGATAGCCTTCAGCACATCACTGCCGAACTCCATATTCTTGAGCCAGCCCTCAATATCATTTTTAATTTTATTATAGGTTTCGCCTGTACGCAGCTGATAAAGATATTCGCTCATCGCGCCCACGTTTTTGGAAATAGACATTTCGTTATCGTTGAGCACAACAATCATATTCTTATGCAGCATACCGGCATTGTTCAGCGCTTCGAAAGCCATACCGCCGGTCATGGAGCCGTCACCGATGACAGCTACAACATTATAATCCTCTCCCTGCAGGTCGCGGGCGCAGGCCATGCCAAGCGCTGCAGAAATAGACGTACTGGAATGACCGGTACCGAAGGCATCGTGCTCGCTTTCGCTGCGCTTAGGGAAACCGGAAAGACCGCCGTATTGGCGCAGCGTAGGAAATTGCTCCCTGCGTCCGGTAATAATTTTATGGATATAGGCCTGATGACCTACGTCGAAAATAATCTTATCTTCCGGTGTATTAAAAACCTTATGTAAGGCTAAAGTCAGCTCTACTACGCCCAGATTCGGCGCCAGATGGCCGCCGGTGTGCGAAATAACGCTAATTAAAAGCTGTCTGATTTCCTTAGCCAACTGCTCCAGCTGCGGCACGGAAAGCTTTTTGACATCAGCCGGTGAATTAATTTTATCTAAAAATTTATTCTCTGCCATAATTACTTCTTTCTGTCAGTCATCAGGCGGGTAATTTCACGTAAAGGCTCTGCGTTCTCGCCAAACATTTCCAGACATTCCAAAGCCTCTGCCACAGTCTTTTCTGCCAGCTCATGTGCTGCCTGCAGGCCGTACAGTGTTACATAAGTAGATTTGTGGTTCTTGGCATCGCTGCCTACCGGCTTGCCAAGCTCCTCCTCAGTGCCTTCGACATCAAGGATGTCATCGGTAATCTGGAAGGCAAGTCCAAGCAAATCAGCAAATTTGGTGAGCGCCAAAAGCTGCTGATCATTAGCGCCGGCCAGATGCGCACCGCCGCGGATGGCAGCAATAAAAAGCGCACCGGTCTTGCCCGCATGCAGTTTGCGCAGCTCATCCGGCGTAATCTTTTTGCCTTCAAATTCCAAATCAAGGCCCTGACCGCCAACCATGCCAAAGTTACCGGCACACATAGCCATTTCACGTACAGTTTCAATCAGAACCTTAGGGTCAACATTCTTCTGCTCCAGCATTACCTCAAACGCCAAAGTGAGCAGGCCGTCACCGGCAAGCACTGCCATGGCCTCACCAAAAACCTTATGGTTAGTCAGACGGCCGCGACGATAATCATCGTCATCCATGCACGGCAGGTCATCGTGAATCAGAGAATAGGTGTGAATCATTTCCAGACCGCAAGCCACAGGCAAATAATTGTAGCCCTTGCTGCCCACAGCCTCTGCCGCAGCCATCAGCAGAATTGGACGAATGCGTTTACCGCCTGCCATCAGGCTGTATTCCATAGCTTCATCTACCTTGGAAATACCCTTTTTAGCAATTCTGTTCTTCAAATAGTTTTCTACAAGTTTTTGCTGGTTAGCATAATAAGCTTTAAAATCCATTATTTTACCTCCAAATCCTGGAATGCTTCTAATTTATAGCCAACGTCGTTACTGTCGGTAACAACGATTTTTTCAACCTCCTGCTTCACTGTTTCCAATCTGCTGCTGCAGACACGGCTCAGCTCCACACCGTATTTGAATACCTCCAGAGCCTTGTCCAAAGGCAGCTCGCCGCTTTCCAGAAGCTGTACCTGTGCTTCCAGCTCGCTTAAGGCATCTTCAAACTTAATGTTCTTTGCAATCTTTTTCGTTGCCATCCTTTACCGCCTTTCTACCTGCTGCACAACCGAGGTTATCACACCGTCTGCGACTGTTGTCAGCAGCTCATCACCCCATCTGAGGTCATCAACACTGCTTACCAGCGTATAATCGGATTTTTGGCTCACAGAATAGCCTCGTCCCAAAACAGCCAGCGGACTGAGGCTGTCCAGCCTTGCCGCCGCCAGCGCCAGCTTATGCTCATCCTGCTGCAGATGCAGCTCTAAGGCCTCACGCAGTCTGCGCGAAGCAGTATCAAGACGCTGCGCCTGGTCGGCAAAAAGCCTTTCCGGGTCACGCAACGCCCACGAATTAACTAAATTATCCAATCTGCGCTGCTGCTGCGTCAGCAATGCTGACAGCAGGCTACGCGCACGCTGCTCCAGATAGGCAACGCGTTGCTTATAGCCTTCAACATCAGCCACCACCAGCTCCGCGGCCTGCGACGGTGTCGCAGCCCTCACATCAGCAGCAAAATCACACAGCGTAAAATCTGTCTCATGGCCTACGGCACTGACCACCGGAATTTTGGAGGCAGCTACCGCTCTTACGGTAACTTCTTCGTTAAAAGCCCACAAATCCTCAATAGAACCGCCGCCACGTCCTACAATAAGGACATCAGCCAGCTTTTTACGGTTAAAGAATTCAATCGCCGCAGCAATTTCCGCCGCAGCGTCCTCGCCCTGCACCTTAACAGGATAAAGCAACAGCTTAATCCCTTGATTTCTCCTGCGTGACACTGTTATGACGTCACGCACAGCGGCACCTGCAGGAGAGGTAATAATACCCACAGTGCGCGGATGCAGCGGCAGCTGCTGTTTACGTTCAGGCGCAAACAGGCCGGCACGCTCCAGCTTCTGCTTGAGCTTTTCGTAAGCCTGCATCAAATCGCCCACGCCCTGCTGCAGCAGTAAATCAGTATACAGCTGATAAACGCCGTCGCGTTCATAAACAGCCAGTCGGCCAACTGCTACCACAGTATCGCCGTTTTGCGGCTGAAAGCGCAAATTAATAGCCTTGCTACGGAACATTACGCATTTGAGCACCGCACCGGCGTCCTTCAGCGTAAAGTAGCAATGACCTGATGGATAGCGCTTAAAATTGGAGATTTCACCGACAACCTGCAGATTACGCAGCTCCGGCTCCTGCTCCAGTATATGCTTTATGAAATTATTTATTTCGCTTACCGAATAAACAGCTTCAGTCATTTTCTTTATGTAATCTCCAGGCAACAGCGGCACAACCGCTGGCATTATCACAGCTGAAGCGACCTTCGGGCACCCACAGGCGCACACGGCGCTTCGCCAGCTTTTCTTCAACATGCTTGCGGATGTACTTGTTGGAGCCGACGCCGCCAACCAAAATCACATCTCGCACACCATATGCCGCTGCGCCGTTACGCAGCAGACGGGCAAAGGTTTCCGCCAGCGTATGCTCCACCCCCAAGGCCAGAGAAGCAGCATCTGCCCCCGCCTCCAGCTTGCGCATAGCGGCAGTTGCAGGTCCCGATAAGCTCACATCAAGCTTACGCACGGACACCGGCAGCTCCAGCGGCGCTTCCGCCTGCATAGCAAGCTGCTCCAGCGCCGGACCGGTCGGAAACTGCAGTCCCAACGCCACACCGATGCGGTCCACAAACTGACCGGCATGCAAATCCAAACTGCCGCCAACCTGCGTCAGGTTGTAGCGGCTGTCCTCACGGCGTTCGCACAGCAGCAAATCAGTAGTACCACCACTGGCATGCAGCAGCAAAAAACGCTCCGCCTGCGGTCCGCCTGCCGACCAAAGACCGGCCTCCAGGTGATTTTCCTGGTGGCTGATGACCTCCAGCGGCACCTTATAGGCAGCCGCCAGGCTGCGAGCGACGCTCATGCCGGCTAGGAACGCCGGCATATAGGAGTCCGCGAGCGGACGCGGATAACCGCTGACACCAATTGCCGCCAAGGTGCAATCCTTATCGGCAAAGACCTCCTCTACCAAACGCGGTAGATTGCGTGTATGCTGAAAAACCATCTCGGACTGCTGCAGGCCGCAGCGTCCCGGCTTAACGCTCAAAATCTGTCTGGCCTCGGCAAGCAGACTGCCATCCTCCGCCAAAAGTGCGGCAGAGGTAGTATAACAGCTGGTATCAATGCCTAAATAAACCTTTTGGCTCATTTTCTTGTCAGCTTACCTAAAACACCGTTGATAAAGCGCGGAGATTCTTCGGTACCATAAGCCTTGGCAATTTCCACTGCCTCATTGATAGCAACACCTGCAGCCAAAGCAGGCTTTTCATGGCGCATTTCAAAAACTGCTACGCGCAGGATATTTCTGTCGGTAGCAGGCATACGCTCTACTGTCCAGTCGGTTGCACAGCTGTTCAAAGTCGCATCAATAGCCTCTTTGTTTTCTACAACACCGTTAACAAGCACCATAGAATACTTCTTAACATAGTTTCTGGCACTTGCTGCCCCCAGCTCCTTATGCTGGTCCAAAGCCTTGTCTACCGCAGCCTCCGGATGCAGCTCCTCGTGCTCATCTAAAGCTGCGTCAACAGCCTGTTCTACCTCATTACCGGTAAAGTCTATTTGGAATAATGCCTGTAAGGCAACCTCTCTTGCAAGTCTACGAATCATTTGCACACTCTCCTTGTATAAAAAATATTAATAAATATCTTGTATGATGATGGATTCAGATTAGGCAGATAGTACCTTATTTTTCACCGCTACCTATTAATTTGAGGCGAAACAAACGGTGCCTTATCTTTCGCCGCTACCGCTTTTATCTGTGATAGCCTGGCGGCAGTAACCTATCCAACCACTCCAGCAAATCCTCTTTTTTATCCAGCTTGCAACCGATAAAAAAGCCCAAGCCGATGCAAAGCATCAAAAACAGTGCCTGAAAAAAGCCCAACCACAGCACTATCACGCCAATAAACAAGCCAAATACCGAGCACAGCAGGCGGCCGCGATAATTATTCCAGATATCATTGAGAATATCGTTCAACATAGCTTCTGCCTCCTATTCTTCCTTTGCCTTAATCTGTTTGAAGAACAGCTCTATTTCCTTAACCTCTATACCGGTAACCTTTTTAATCGTCTCACGGACATTAGTCTTAATCTCACCGGAGGTTTCCGGAATATTTATGCCGGGTTCAATCGAAGCATTAATGCGTACATCAATGCATTGATCCTCCAGCTTCACAATAACCTTTACATGATGGATGCCGTATATTTCCTGCGACAGAACAGCAATATAATCCTCCAATGCGCCCTTGCCTACAAGCACCTTGCCCTTATCACTGTCACTTAGCTTCAGCGAGCTTACGCCCGTCAGCCCCAAGCCGGTAATCAGCAGGCGCAGGCTTACCAAAAGCATAATCACGCCGCCCACAGCATAAACCCAGTTGCCCGGGATATGGCTGATAAACGCTACCATACCGGTATCCGAAAAAACGCCCAGACTGCACAGCAACGTCAGCACCGATGCTACTGCCATCAATATCGTATACAGTGTCAGGATAATTCTATCCGCAATACACATAGCCGTTAATCCTCCTCCAAAAATTTCCTATGCTTTTCGTCCATGTCCTCCTCCGGCGGCAGCTTAAAATCATGGTCATCATGCAGATTAACCAGCTGCTGCTCAAACGAATTGGCCTCCGTTGCTTCCGCACTCTTAGCCTGCGCCTGCAAAATTTCCGCCATATCAACATCAGATGAGCTTTCCTTTTCCAGCTCACTCGCACGCCGTTTTGCTACGCCTTCGACATTGACGTCCACAAACTGCACCTCATAACCGGTCATCGCCTCAATAGCATCCTTAACCTTTTCCTGTACCTCCAAAGCAATCTCCGGAATGCAGCAGCCGTATTCGACATTAATATAAACGCTGGCATTTACCAGCTTGCCTTCAAAATGCAATCGCACACCTTTAGAAGCATTTTCCTTGCCCAAGAAGCGGTTAATGCCATCTGTCAGGCCGCCGCTCATGCCAACAACGCCGGGAACCTCCTGTGCCGCCAGACTGGCAACGATACAGATAACCTCGTCAGCGATACGGATATCTCCATATTCCTCGCCATCCTGGGCCTGTGCTGCTTCGGCAGCAGCTTCAGCGGCCTCATTGGCCTTGGCCCTGATAGTTTCCTTTATATTTTTTTCTTCCATATCCGGCACCTCCTGCTCGCTTACGCGCCGCCCAAAATGCAGCAGCGTAATGAAGACAGTTATACATTTTTATTTTCTTATTATACCACAATTTATGCAATCCGTATGCATAAAATGTATAAAAAATAACTGCTTAGCCTACTTATGATTGATTCCGCTTTTCGCTTACTATACATGAGCAACACAAGGGAACGCAGTACTTCACACATCATATGCTGCAACGCAAAAAGACCACTCCGCAGAGTGGCCTCTAAGCTCAATTTAAACTTACAATTACAGCGCTGCTTTAACCTTTGCAACCAGGTTTTCAACAGTAAAGCCGTATTTTTCCATCATTACATCGCCAGGTGCAGAAGCGCCGAAGGTGGTAATGCCCAGAACATTCTTTTCAGTGCCGGTGTAGCGGCTCCAACCGTAAGGAACACCAGCTTCAACAGCAAATTTAGTTACGCCTGCAGGCAGAACGCTTTCTTTATACTCATCGCTTTGAGCATCAAAAGCATCCCAGCAAGGCATAGATACAACGCTAACGTCAATGCCCTCTTCTGCCAGCTTAGCCTGTGCAGCCAGTGCCAGATGAACCTCACTGCCGGTACCGATCAGAACAGCCTTAGCCTCGTTCTTAGCCGGACTCAGTACATAAGCGCCCTTATGAGCGTTTTCATGGATGGTTGCTGCATAATCGTGCAGAACGGTCAGCTTTTGACGGCTCAGCAGCAGGCAGGTCGGCTTATGCTTGCTCAGGCAAGCCTGTTGCCATGCGGTAGCAGTCTCCAGAGCGTCAGCCGGGCGGATAACGCTTACGTTCGGAATCAGACGCAGTGCCATAGTGGTTTCAATCGGCTGATGAGTAGGACCGTCTTCGCCCAGCGCAATGCTGTCGTGAGTCAGTACGAATACAGACTGAATGCCCATGAGTGCTGCCATACGGATGGTAGGACGCAGGAAGTCAGCGAATACCAGGAAGGTACCGCCGAAGGGAATGAAGCCGCCATGCAGAGAAATGCCGTTCAGAACGGTACCCATAGCGTGCTCACGAACGCCAAAGTGAATATTGCGGCCAGTTCTGTCCAGCTTGGAGAAGTAACCGCCGGTTTTCATGATAGTTTTGTTGGACGGGCCAAGGTCAGCACTGCCGCCAACCAGCTCCGGCAGCTGTGCAGCCAGAACCTGGATAATATCGCCGCTTGCCTCGCGGGTAGCGTTTTTAACGGTATCCTTGAAGATTGCTTCCAGAGCAGTCAGGTTAACCATGGAGTTGCCGGCAATGCGGTCTTCCAGTTCTTTAGCCAGCTCAGGATATACCATTTTATAGTCATCCATCAAAGCCTTCCAGGCAGCTTCATTTGCAGCGCAGCCATCCAGCTTAGCAGCAAAATGCTCTTTAACCTCAGCAGGTACATAGAACATTTCCTGCAGCCAGCCAGCCTTTTCCTTAGTAGCTGCCAGTGCTTCGCCGCCCAGCGGCTCGCCATGGCAGGACGGGCTGTCCTGTTTCGGGCTGCCGAAGCCGATGTGAGTGCGTACAATAATCAGAGAAGGATGCATGGTATCAGCCTTAGCCTCTTCGATTGCTGCCTGCATAGCGTCAACATCCTCGCTGCTTGCTACGCGCAGAACCTGCCAGCCATAAGCCTTGAAGCGAGCTTCAACATCCTCAGTGAAGGCAATATCGGTGCTGCCTTCGATAGTAATTTTATTGTCATCATATAAGTAAATCAGTTTGCCCAAGCCAAGGGTACCTGCCAGAGAAGCAGCCTCGCAGGAAACGCCCTCCATCAGGTCACCATCAGAGGTCAGACCAAAGGTGTAGTGGTCAACAACCGGGAAATCAGGTTTGTTGTACTTTGCGCCCAGCATAGCTTCTGCAATAGCAAAGCCAACGCCCATAGCAAAGCCGTGGCCCAGAGGACCAGTGGATACGTCAACGCCAGGAGTCAGACCGAATTCCGGATGCCCCGGAGTCTTGCTGCCCCATTGACGGAAGTTTTTCAGCTCGTCCAGGGACAGGTCATAGCCTGCCAGGTGCAGCATAGCATACAGCAAAGCGCTGCCGTGACCCGGAGAAAGGATGAAACGGTCGCGGTTGAACCATTGCGGATCAGCCGGATTATAATTCATAAAGCGGTCCCAAATGGTGTACATCAAAGGAGCGGTACCCAGAGGGAAACCAGGATGGCCGGATTTAGCCTTTTCTACCTGGTCTGCTGCCAAAAAGCGAAGAGTGTTTACACATGCCTGATCAATTTTCTGCATCGAGAAAACCTCCATTTTTCCAAAATTATCTAAACTAATTATATCATAAATCGCTATATTGTCTACACTTTTTCGTTAAAATTGTAAACTATTTACACTTTTAACTGAATCCCTAAGTGAACGAAATAAAAATGATTACGAAATTCTAAGCAAGCAAACGATGAAAAATTTTAAAATTCACCAGGGATTCTATAAAAAGTACTAACAATCAACAAACAGAAAAAGCTCAAAAAACGCAGTAACCATGCGCTTTTCGAGCTTTTTATTCTTTTCCAGCTGTCAAAGTTGGGAGTATATTACACTCATAAGTATTTGTCAATGGATAAAATTTTAAAAAGCTAAATAGCTAAGCAAGATGTAAAGATTTTACAAAAACTACGTTTACTACTACCTAACGGTAGTAGCATTGAGCATAGCCAAAAGAAAATTTTCACTTCACATCAAAAAGCCCAGTTCAGCTTCACGTCCGCCATCAGCTCACGGTCATGCTCGCCTTCGAGCCAGGCGCCCTCCGCCGTCGCAGAAAGGTTTTTTGTCAGCTTCAGCGTTCCGCCCAGCGTCAAATGCAGATAATCCTTGTCGATATCCTGCGAGTAGTGTTGCCCAGATTCAGTACCTTTCACTGTGAAACCAAACACAGGTCCCTCACCCGCAAACACACGCTTATAGCCAAGGCGGACAGCATAATTGCCGTTTTGCAGCTCACGCCGCAGCTCTACACCAGTCTCCCCGGCCAGATAATTATTGTTTATAGAAGCGTGTACAAGATCAGGATAACCAGGAATAGCTTGACGATAGCTCTTTTGCATATAGCGCGAGGCCTGCACATTCACATAGGGCGAAACATGATAGGTTTTGCCATCATCATGATGCAAATCATACTTATATTCGCCGCCCAGCTCTACAATCTGACCGCGATACTTATCGTCTATGCTCTGCCCATTAACCAGTCCATTATAATGATTGCCCAGCTTACCATAGTTCACATAACCATACTGCTGCACAGCACCATGCTGCTTACCCATGTACGCACCAATGCGCCAGTCCTGCTGCAAGGCCTCGGTGCCGCCGCCATTAAGCTCCGTATGATTATACATGCCATAAATACCAGTGCGCGTCTCCTTGCCCGTATTCATATCCATGCCTACAGCTACAGAACGGCTTTTGCCACTTACAGCATCATCGCCATAGCTCTCCCATTCGCTAAAAGAACGCAGCCACCAATCCACATCACTGTGCTTCACCTGCGGATTCCAGATAGCCTGCAAGCGTCCGCCTGCATAGCGCTGCATAGCAGTAGAGCGCTGCACCTGCACTATCTGCGACGTTTGTACCAGCTGCTCATCAGACAGAGTACTTGCCTGAGCTGCTGCTGCAAGGCTCATGGAAGCCAAAAGTGCTGCTGTAAAAATCTTATAGTTTTGTTTCATAATGCTTTCTTCCCTCAATTCTTGCCGGTACTGCCGAAGCCGCCTGCACGTACAGCCTTCTCCACCTTATCGTCATCGTCAACGGTCAGATAGTTGTAGAAAATGCCCTGTGCAATGCGTTCGCCCTGCGGAATCGTCACAGCCTCACTGCCCATATTCAGCAGTGCCACCATAATGTGACCTTCGTTATCAGCATTATTATAATAATCGGCATCAATAATGCCCACGTTGTTCACGAGCATCAAATGCTTCTTTACAGCCATACTGCTGCGAATATGCAGACCAAGGAATTCGCCGGCCTGCATATAAGCCTTCACGCCTGTCGGCACCAGCACCAGCTTGCCCGGCTCCAGCACAACCTCTTCCGCTGCGCTGATATCATAGCCGGCGGAAAGCTCCGTCTTACGCTCCGGCATGGGGAACTCCACCTGCATATACTTGGCAACCTTTTCAAAACCACGTGTTTTCATTAGCAACTCACTCCTCCAATTTACAAAAAAGAGCTGTCACAAATGCGACAGCTCTTTTAAATTCACAAATTATTTTTGCACGCTCTTCATCAGAACAGCCTTGCGGGACAGGTTAATGCGGCCCTTGTTGTCGATTTCAGTAACCTTAACAACAATTTCATCGCCAACACTTACAACATCCTCAACCTTATCTACATGCTCGGTAGACAGTTGGGAAATATGCACCAGACCTTCCTTGCCCGGCAGAATCTCAACGAAAGCACCAAAGTTCATCAGACGGGTAACCTTACCGGTATAAACCTTGCCAACCTCAGCCTCAGCGGTAATGCCCTCGATCATCTCGATAGCCTTATTAGCAGCTTCGGTGTTAACAGCAGCGATAAATACGCGACCGGTATCATCGATATCAATCTTAGCGCCGGTTTCGTCAACAATCTTCTTGATCATCTTGCCGCCAGGTCCGATAACCTTAGCAATCTTATCAGGATCTACATGGATAGTAGTAATCTTCGGAGCATATTTGGACAGCTCTTTGCGCGGTTTGCTGATGCATTCCATCATTTTGCCCATGATGAATTCACGGCCGCGTTTAGCCTGTGCCAGAGCCTGGGTGAAGATATCCTTGTTGATACCGTCAATCTTAATATCCATCTGGATAGCAGTAATACCTTTTTCGGTACCTGCAACCTTAAAGTCCATATCGCCCAGAGCATCCTCCAGACCTTGGATATCAGTCAGAATAGTGAAGTATTCGCCATCCTTAACAAGGCCCATAGCAACGCCGGCAACAGGAGCCTTAATAGGAACGCCTGCATCCATCAGGGACAGGGTGCTTGCGCAAACAGAGCCCATAGAGGAAGAACCGTTGGATTCCAGAACCTCGGATACCAGACGGATTGCATACGGGAACTCCTCTTCAGAAGGAATAACCGGACGCAAAGCACGCTCAGCCAGAGCACCATGACCGATTTCACGACGGCCGGGGCTGCGCAGAGGTTTGGTTTCGCCTACGCTGTACGGCGGGAAGTTGTAGTGATGGATATAACGCTTGGTTTCCTCAGCGCCAAGACCATCAAGAATCTGTGCTTCACGCAGCGGAGCCAGAGCCAGAACGTTCAAAATCTGAGTCTGACCACGGGTGAACAGAGAGCTGCCATGCGGACGAGCCAGCAGGCCAACCTCGCAGCTTACCGGACGTACTTCGTCTAATTGACGGCCGTCAGGACGAATCTTATCTACAGAGATAGTGCGGCGAACGATTTTCTTAACCAGTTTTTGGGTGATGTAAGCAACGTCTTTAGCATTATCAGGATATTTCTCCAGGAATACTTCAGCGATTTCAGCTTTAACCTTAGCAACGTTTTCTTCGCGCTCCAGCTTGTTAGCATCCATCAGAGCATCTTTGAGCTTTTGAGCACCGTATTCTTCGATTTCCGCAACCATTTCTTCAGGCGGAGCATAGAACGGAACTTCCATTTTCTCTTTGCCGATTTCAGCAACGATTTTCTCCTGGAACTCTACGAGCTGTTTGATTACGCCATGACCGAACCAGATAGCGTCCAGCATGGTTTCTTCGGAAACTTCGTTAGCACCTGCTTCTACCATCAGGATAGCGTCTTTGGTGCCGGCAACAGCCAGGTTCAGTTGGCTGATTTTAGCCTGTTCAACAGTCGGGTTGATGATGAATTCACCATCAATCAGGCCTACGCGCACACCGGCGATAGGACCTTCGAACGGAATATCGGAAATAGACAAAGCGCAGGATGCACCGATCATAGCGGGCATATCCGGAGCATTGTCTGGATCAACGGAAACAGCGGTAGCAACTATTTGTACATCGTTGTGGTAGCCTTCCGGGAACATCGGGCGAATCGGACGGTCAATCAGACGGCTGGTCAGGATAGCCTGCTCAGACGGACGGCCTTCGCGTTTAATAAAGCCACCGGGGATTTTACCTACGGCGTACATTTTTTCTTCAAAATCAACAGTCAAAGGGAAGAAGTCTACACCCTCACGCGGGGTCTTGGTGCCGGTAACGGCAACTACTACGGCGGTATCGCCATAACGAACTAATACAGCGCCATTAGCTTGTTTTGCAATCTTGCCGGCTTCAATAGTAAGAGTTCTGCCGCCAAGATCCATGCTGTAACTATGCATATCTTATGCCTCCTATTCTTTTCACACATTGTGTACCTGCATATTATTCGCCGTCAATCAGAAAAATCCTCTATATTTTTACGGCTTTTTAAAATTTTTTTGAAAAAATTTCTACAACAGACCAAAACAGCCGGCAGGTCTGCCCAAGGCAACACTGCCGGCCGTCAGAAATACATTTTTACGCCATTAAAAGCCCATAAAAAGACGCATAATAAACAAAACTATTGCGCCGACAGCGGCAAAGACAATAAACGTCGGCAGCAAAAAGAAGATAACTGCCACAATGCCGCACAAAATCAGAAAAGTAATCAGAATGCCGCTGCCGCAGCCAAAGGTATGTACCTTGATATTCGGCGGCACCTGCTGCTGTCTTTCATTATAAGCATCAGCACCGCTGTCATATACAGCGCCTTCCCTGGCACTTTTGTTTTCCTCTGTGCCTGCGCTCTCGTCTATCGTCACGCCCTCAAAGGTATCGCGCTCCTCCGGACTGAGCACCTGCGCATCAATCTTGAACTGATAATGGCAGTACGGACATTCCACCGTGCCGGGAGCAACCTCGTGGCCGCAAAAATCACACTTCATATTCTGGTGCCTCCTCTCACTGCAGCAGCATCAGCAGCAAACCCTCTTCGTTAACGTAACGCGGGTCGTGCGCCTCCAGCTGCAAGGTTTCATTTAGCATATCTATCATCTGCTTCAGCTTTACATGGTCGGTAGCACGGCACATAGCAAAAACCTGCTTTTCCGTAAAGGTATAAACATCATTCAGCTTCACAAAGCAGTACATAACAGCTGCCGTCCAATGCTCAAAATCAGCGTCTGTATTATCAGGCAAAGAATTGCCACAAAGCATAAAATCGCTCCACATGGTACGCATCAGCTGTATATCATAGGCAGAAAAAAGGCCTGTTCCTCTAAGAGATTCCAGCATTGCCGAGGTCTTGTCCTCAAGCAGCGCCGCAGGCTGATAATCACTTATCTGCGTACTGAAATTAAAGCCCTCCATACGCACATAGATGGCATACAAAACAGAAACATGGCGCACGAACATCGGATTACGGTTGATGAACTCCTCCCAGCTCATCTCGCCGCTTTGGCGCACGGCAAACCAGTCTTTCGCCGCACTGACAACCTCGAAAAAGCGTTTACGCGAGGTCTGCGACATCACCAGTCCGCGCAGGAAGTTCATCACCATAGTATTTTCATAAAAAATATGGCCCATGAAAATATAGCCTTCTGTGTCAATATTATCATCTACCGGCAGCATCAGCGTATATTTTTCATTGGTGAAAATATTTCTGCAGACATACATTCCCTCCTCCGTGCGTCTTTGCACATCAAAGAGAACCAGCTTTGCCTTAATCAGCTCATTCAAAATATCAACGGAGGTATCCATCTCGGAAGCATCACGGCAGATTACATCATGGTAATGCTGCAGCGGCGTTTTGTCATCTTCAAGCAAGCGATAGTCAAAAAGAAAATAATCCCAAAAGGTCTGTGAATATTCCTCCGTGCCCGGCTTTTCCTGAACTGTACCGTTCTGAAAAATACCGCCGAAGAGAAAATCGGCCCGCTCCAAATCGCGACGGAACTGCTTCTGCGTATAGTAGCTTTGCACATCATCCAGCAAATTATGCATTCTCTCGCCGATATTCAAGTACACCTTCGTCGGCAAATCCGGCGTAGAATACAGATTGTAGCGGTCATTCCCAGGCAAAAAGCTGCCGTCCTTGCCGACAATCTGCAGTTTTCCGTCAGCCAACAGCTTGGCTTTGGCTTCGGCAGGCGCATTATCACGGGTAATAATGCGTTTCTTTTTCATATATGCATAAAACTCCTGCATAACATCCAGGAAATGTGCGATGTTACTCTCCGTTGCCGGGAAGCCGGAAACATTGCGGCAGCACCAGCCCACGCAGTCAATAAAATCCTCGCGCGACATATCACCGAGAAAGTTCTCGGAATTGCCAAGGTAAATACAAAGAATCGTAATATAATCCCAAATCTTGACAAGCTCGCCGTCCTTGGCTCCCTGCCAGGTTTTATAACGCAGGAAATCCTCAGCACAGGCTTGCTGCAGTACCGAATTCCATTCTTCATCCTGCGTATAAAATTCTTCTATCAAATCGAAAACATTAGTCATTTTTTCTCCATTCTCTGACGTATTATGGAGATATTATACCACACTTTTGTGGCTAATTTATGTTTTTTTGCGCCAGCTGTGCCGCCAGATAGATATCCTGCAGCGGCACTCCCTGCTCCTGCGCCAGTTTGGCAGCGCTGTCATATTCAACATAACAGCGTTCGCCGTTCTCCAGCAGGCAGCGCTTCACCGCTACATCACCGTAAGCAGTGTGCACCACATCCCTGCGACGCGGCAGCACAGTGCGTTCCATGCGCGCACAACGGATACCGATGGTTGTCGTTTCCGCAAAAATCAGCGCTTCCAGCTTCGCTCTGTCCTCCTCGCGGCAGATAACAGTAAGCTCCCACGCCGGACGGTTCTTCTTCATAAACACCGGATGATAATGAGCATCCAGCGCGCCTGACGCCAACAAGCGCTCCAGCGTGTAGCCCAAAAGCTCGCCGCTGCAGTCATCAATATCAGACTGCAGCTGGCAGATGCAATCTGTCTGCAAAGCATTGCTATTTACAGAGTTTTTTTTTTCGCATTATCCTCAATCAGCAGCGCACGCAAAATGCTGGGACGCTCATACTGACGCTTGCCTGCGCCCAAACCGATGCCCAGAATCTTAAAGCTCTGCGGCAGCTCGTCCGTAGTCATCAGCGCAGCAGCGGCAGCAGCACCGGTCGGTGTAACAAACTCGCCCTGCACTGGCAGCAAGCGTACATTAAAGCCAAAGCGCTGCATAATATTTGCCGTTGCCGGAACAGGCACCGGCAGCACGCCATGCTGGCAGCGGACAGTACCGCGGCCCTCGCACAGCTCCGTCACAATTACGTTTTCAACACCAAGACTGTCGGCACACACAGCAATCGCCACAATATCAACGATGGAATCAATCGCGCCAACCTCATGGAAATGCACTGCATTCTTCTCCACTGCATGTGCCTTCGCCTCGGCATCCGCAATAATATCAAAAATTTTCAACGCCAATGCCTTGGCTGCAGCACTCATATCCGTAGCATCAATAATCGCAATAACCTCCTGCAGACCACGATGCTCATGGTGATGATGATGCTCATGCGGCACATGGCTGTGCTCATGATCATGTTCGTGGTCATGATGATGTTCGTGCTCGTGCTCATGGTCATGGTCATGATGATGTTCATGCTCGTGCTCATGCTCATGGTCATGATGATGTTCGTGTTCGTGCTCATGGATATGCACTACAGCATCGCCGTTGCCATGCAAAAAGGCCATATCATGGTCATGATTAGCATGCTCCTCGTCCAGAATAACATCAAAATCGCAGCAGTCAACGCCTGCCTTAGACACTCTGCTGATTTTATATTCAAAGCCCTTCGCAGGAATACTCTTCAGAGCCTTATCCAGTGCCTCTTTGTCCGCGCCTAAATCCAAAAGTGCTGCTACCAGCATATCGCCGCTGATACCGGCATTACATTCCAAATATAAGCTTTTCATAATTTTCCTCCTGACTCTATTCTGCGTAATCGTCATAGACTACTAGTAAAATTCGCTGTAAAGATAATTAATCCTGCTTTAGCGTTTCATTCATACTGCCAGTGCGGTAGCCCTGCAAATCAAGCGCCACATAAGCAAAGCCTGCAGCCTTCAATCCTTTGTAAATCGTGCTGCGCATCGGCTCCGCCACTGCCAGCTCCAGCTGCTCGGGCAACAGCTCAACGCGCGCCAAACTGCCATGCACACGCACACGGAACTGCTTAAAGCCCAGCTCCCACAAAAGCTGCTCCGCCTTATCCACCGCCGCTAGCTTCTCCGCTGTAATACGCTCACCGTATACAAAGCGCGAAGCAAGACAAGCAAATGACGGCTTATCCCAAGTCGGCAGCTGCAGCTTATGCGACAGCAGGCGGATTTCCTCCTTCGTCAGCTCTGCAGTGCGCAGTGGGCTCTGCACCTCCAGCTCCGCCAAAGCCCTCAGACCAGGGCGGTAATCGCCAAGGTCATCCATATTCGAGCCCTCGCAAAGCACAGCGCCGTTCTCCCGCGCAATGCGCAGGAAATTGCTGAACAGCGTTTTTTTGCAGATATAGCAGCGGTCCGGCGGATTTTCGGCAAACCCCGGCACCTGCAGCTCATCAAAATCAAAGTAAAGATGACGGATTCCCCGCTTCCGACAGAACTCCTCTGCCTCTGCTATATCACGCTGCGGCACAACGCCGGAACGCGCCGTCACCGCAAGCGTATTGTCGCCAAGAGTCAGGTGCGCCGCCTGCAGCAAAAACGTCGAATCTACACCGCCGCTGAACGCAACCAGCACACTGCCCAAGCGCCGCAGCTCCTGCTGCAGCACAGCAAACTTGGCTTCCGCCTGCATTTCTAAAGCTTTATCTTCCGGCATAATAGTTCTCCCTCATAAATTTTAAATACATAGCTTGCGTTTCCCCCTTCCACCTCACTACGTTCGGCACCTTCCCCAAGGGGCAGGCAAGAAAGGTTGCACAAGCAATTAATATATCGCAGTGAAAACATAAAAATTTTATGGAATAAGTGTTTGGAACCATAGAAGTGTCGCAACTGTTTGAGCGATAAGCTGACTACTGTAGCAACATCTCTTAGCATAGCGCGATTTTTGCGGCACTTCGACCTGGTTCCACACGAAATTACCGTCCGCAAATCGCTTCTTCATATTTACCATCAAACATACAACTCATCAAGCGATTTGCGGGAAAATTTTTCTTTGCAACGCGATATATAAATTGCGACGCTTACAGTCCCCTCTCCGTCATCGCTTCGCGATGCCACCTCTCCCCTAGGAGAGGCAAGAAGTCTGGCAGAAAACCATGACAAGCAATTAATATATCGTGTAAGGAATAGCAATTTTAGCAAATGAGTGCCTGGAACCATAGAAGCAAGGGTACGTAACATTCTCTTACCATATAACAAATTTTACCGAAGCTTCGTCCTGCTTCCGCACGAAATTTGCGTTATGCCCTAAGGCATAGGAAAATTGCTACTGACTGGAACGATATTTAATTGCGACGCACACGCCCCCTTCCGCCTCGCTTAGCTCGGCACCTTCCCCAAGGGGCAGGCAAGACTAAGAGCATCAGACTTGGTTTCCCCTTGGGGAAACTGTCGCGTAAGCGACTAAAGGGGGGAACGCATACACTCCTGCTTACACGCCAGCCTGTTAATCTGCGTCGCAATAATCCCCGCGCCATATCCATTATCAATATTCACAACCGAAACACAGTTAGCGCAGGAATTAATCATCGTCAGTAGCGCACTCAGTCCATGAAAGCTCGCACCGTATCCGACAGAAGTCGGCACCGCAATCACCGGATTACGCACAAGGCCACCGATAACACTCGCCAGCGCACCCTCCATACCAGCAGCCGTCACCACACAATTCGCCTGCTGCAGCAAATCCATCTTATCCAAAAGACGGTGAATACCGCTCACGCCAACATCGTAAAGCCTCTCCACATGCGTCCCGAAAAACTCCGCCGTCTGCGCCGCCTCCTCCGCAACGGGAATATCAGCAGTACCCGCAGTACACACAACAACGCAACCGCTCCGCTCCTTATCCGGGCGCTCCTGCTTCAGCGTCCGCGCCACCGGGTCATAAACAATATCAGGCAGCTGCCGCCGCACCAGCTCATACTGCTCCGGCGTTGCCCGCGTGCCGAACACCTCACCCTGCTCCGCCAAAAGACGCTTATAAATATCCGCCAGATACGCATCCGGCTTACCGCTGCAATAAACAACCTCCGCAAAGCCGGTACGCTGCTCACGCGAAGTGTCAAGACGCGCATAATTCAAATTCTCATACGCCTTGCGATTAAAATAACGCTCAGCCTCAGCCACCGAGAGCTTACCGCTGCGCACCTGTTCAAGTACACTCCTGGAGTCCACTATAAACCTCCTCTTATGACAAAGACTTAGTCCGCTGTTCGGCAGACTAAGTCTTGCATATATAAATATTAAATTTCGGTTTTATTATAGCGAAAACATACCCGCAACGCAAGTATTCTTCACATCAAGCCACAATTATACAAGGTTCTTCACAACCGCCAGCTCCATCTTGTCCGCAGGAATAACCTCGGAATGCAGTACAGGCAGGTTCTCCAGAGCCAGCATACGCTGCGGAATCTCCGTACCGCTATCGGCATGCAGCTTTTGCAGCAGCTCGAACGGATTACTGCCCTGCGGCTGCGCATCATCAAGCGCTGCCAGCACGCTGTCGGCAAATTTATACGGACTTGCGGTAGACAGCACCACAGTGTAAGTCTCGTCACTCGTCAGGAAGCGATATTTTTCCATTGCGCGCCAAGCAACGGCAGTATGCGTATCCATCAGATAATGGTAATCATTATAAATACGGCCGATAGCCTCCTTAGTTTCCAGCTCATCAACCCAAGCGCCAAAGAACTGGCTCTGAATCTGCTTCAGATCATCGCTGTCAATCTCATAATGACCTTCGGTATTCAAACGCTTCATATAATCAGCTACGCGTGCAGCATCATGCTCCGTCACGCTGTAAAGCAGGCGCTCCAGATTACTGGAAACAAGAATATCCATAGAAGGAGAAACAGTTTTAAAGAACTCACGGCGTCTGTCATAAACACCGGTATTGATAAAATCAGTCAGGACATTATTGCTGTTGGAAGCGCACAGCAGTCTGTCAATCGGCAGGCCCATCAGCTTAGCATAATAACCGGCCAGAATATCACCGAAATTACCGGTTGGAACAACGAAATTGATTGGCTGACCGGCAGTAATCTTACCTGCCTTAATAGCATCAACATAAGCGCTGAAATAATACACAATCTGCGGTACTAAGCGGCCCCAGTTAATAGAATTGGCAGAAGAGAAGGTATAACCCTTCTTCTCCAGCTCATCACTGAGCGCAGTATTGCCAAAAATTTCCTTCACGCCGCGCTGAGCATCATCAAAATTACCCTCAATGCCAAAAACCTTCACGTTCTTGCCGGCCTGGGTAATCATCTGCTGCTTCTGGATATCGCTTACGCCCTCGCTGGGGTAGAAAACAATAATCTGCGTACCCGGAACATCAGCAAAGCCCTCCAAAGCTGCCTTGCCTGTATCACCGGAGGTCGCAACCAGAATAACAACCTTATTCGTTTCACCCGTCTTCTGCATCGAGCGTGTCAGAAGATGCGGCAAAAGCTGCAGCGCCATATCCTTAAAAGCAGACGTCGGGCCATGCCACAGCTCCAGCACAGCGGTGTTGTCATTCACCTGTACCAAAGGCACAGGATTATCACCGAATTTTTCCGGCGCATAAGCAGCATTTACACATTCACGCAGCTCGTCCTCGCTGAAATCAGTCAAATACTGCAGCAGCACATCAACGGCACGCTCCGTATAAGGCTTGTGCTCCATTGCCTTTATATCAACCATACGCATCGCAGGAATATTCTGCGGTACAAACAATCCTCCATCTGCTGCCAGGCCGCGGGTAATCGCATGCGCAGCAGAAACTAAATCAGTTTTCCCTCGTGTACTAACATATAACATAAATTCAACCTACTTTCTTCTATAGTTTTTGACATCATACTGCCTTCAACGTTAACTATACGTCTTCAGGCCAGCACAGCCGTATTTCTTCAAAACACAATTGTGCAAATAGGTTATCAAGATTATAATAGCACATTTTATAAGAAGGAACAAGAGTTACTCTGCAAAAATAAGCGGCGCCACTGTTGCAGAGGTAGCACGCTGCAAATCAGCAGGTGCTGCAATAATCTGCATACCGCGCTGACCGGCACTGATTGCAATCTCCGGCCAGTTATTGCTCGTCTCGTCCATATATACAGGATAATTTTTCTTTGCACCCAGCGGTGAACAACCACCGCGGATATAGCCTGTCAGCGGCAGCACCTCCTTCAGGTGCACCAGCTCGGCACGCTTATTGCCGCTGGCTCTAGCCAAAGCCTTCAAATCAAGCTCACCGTCACCGGGAATTACGGCAAACATAATGCCGTTCTTGTCACCGCGTACTACCAGTGTTTTGAATACCTGTAATGCAGGCATGGCAACCTCTGCGGCAACATGCACAGCATCCAGATGCTCCTCGTCTACCGGATATTCCATAATACGGTATTCTATCTTCAGCTCGTCCAGACGGCGGGCTGCATTAGTTTTTTTGTTATGTTTCATCAGGAAAAACCCCCTCTATGCTAGAGAAATTACTTCATCTCTGTTATAATAGCACTATAGTAATGTAAAATGCAAATAAAATTGTGAGGACAATAAATTGAAGCTGAAAATTATCTGCGGACAGCTGGAAATTACTTCCGGCCGTCCTGATGTAAACTATAAGAAAATCATTGACACTATTGAAAAAGCACGCAGCCTTGAGACCGATATCCTGCTTCTGCCCGAAATGGCACTGCCGGGTTATCTTATCGGCGACATTTGGGAGCAGCAGACCTTTTTGGATGACTGCGCCTATTATGCCGAAAAGATTGTCGCTGCCACCGAAAACATCTGCGTTATCTTCGGCAGCGTTGCCACCGAGCCCGGTAAGCTCAACGAGGACGGACGCGTGCGCAAGTACAACGCCGCCTTTGCCTGCCAAAACGGTAAGCTGCTCGGTGGTTATCAGGGACGCAGCTTCTTCATCAAGAACTCGCTGCCCAACTACCGCGAATTTGATGACTGCCGTCATTTTTACAGCCTGCAGAAGCTCTGCGCCGAAGAAGGTGCAAGCGTCAGCGAAGCACTGCAGCCTTTGGAAATCGTCATCCGAGGCACCAGCCTGCGCATCGGCGTCATGCTGTGCGAGGACGGCTGGACGGAAAACTATCACCTCAACGTACCGCAAACGCTGGCAGCCAACGGAGCACAGCTTTTATGCAACCTTTCCTGCTCACCCTACACGCTGGGCAAAAACCGTAAGCGCAACCGCCTTTTCAGTGCGCAGGCATGCACCGCAAGCATTCCGCTTATCTATTGCAACAACGTCGGTATCCAGAATAACGGCAAGAATATCTTCACCTACGACGGCTGCAGCTCCGCTTATAACGGTGACGGCAGTCTGGTAACCTCTGCGCCCATGTATGAGGACACCTTTTTGGAATTGACCTGGGATACAGAAGCAAACCACCTTATCTCCACCTGCCCGCCGGCCGTGCTGCCCCAGGAGCCGGAATCCGTTTACCGCGCCCTTCGCTACGGCACAGCCAAATTTCTGCAGCAATGCGGCATCAAACGTATGACCATCGGTCTTTCCGGCGGCATCGACAGCGCCGTAACCGCCGTGATGTATGCAGATATCCTGGGACCGGAAAATATCCTGCTGCTCAACCTACCTTCACGCTTCAACTCCGCTGCCACGCGCAACAGCGCGCAGCAGCTGGCGCAGGCACTTGGCGCCAACTACGCCGTAATGCCTATCAGCGAAAGCTATGAGCTGACGGTTAAGCAGCTGGAGCAAACGCCCATCATCCATCTGGCAGACGGTTCAAACTTCAACCTGCAGCTCAGCGGACTGATTAAAGAAAATATCCAGGCCCGCGACCGCGGTGCACGTGTCATCGCTGCTGCGTCAGCAGCCTTCGGCGGCGCCTTCAGCTGCAACTCCAACAAAGCAGAGCTGGCTATCGGCTACGCCACCTTCTACGGCGACATCTGCGGTGCTATGGCCATGATTGGTGACCTGTGGAAGCATCAGGTTTATGCGTTAGGACGCTATCTTAATGAGGAAGTCTACAAGCGCAAGGTAATCCCTGAAGCCATCTTCACCATCCGTCCCAGCGCCGAGCTTTCGGATGCGCAGACAGTAGGCAACGGCGGCGATCCGCTTGTTTATAGCTATCACGATTATCTGCTGCGTGCCTTTATCGAAAACTGGCATAAAACAACTCCGGCAGACATCCTGCGCTGGTACAAGGCAGGCACGCTGGCTGCAGAGCTAGGCTGTACGCAGGAAGCAATTGATGAGGCCTGCTCCGACGCTGCTGCGCTGATTGCCGATTTGGAACGCTGGTGGAAGCTGTTCGCAGGCTTTGCTGTTGCTAAACGCATTCAGGCACCGCCTGTTTTGTCGCTCACCAAGCGCGCCTTTGGCTACGACCACCGCGAAGCACAGCTCACACCTTATTTCTCGCGTGAATATTACGAGCTGAAGGAAGAACTGCTGCAGTAAAAAAGCTTATCCGGCAGAAGAAAAATATGCTTTTATATTTTTCTTCTGCTTTATGATTAACAAACTATATATTTTCTCTTGACATCTGTTTAATTAAATAGTATAATACCTTTTGTATTCGGGGTGTAGCGCAGTTTGGTAGCGCACCTGCCTTGGGAGCAGGGTGTCGCAGGTTCGAATCCTGCCACTCCGACCATTTGCGCGGGTGTAGTTTAGTGGTAAAACCTCAGCCTTCCAAGCTGATGTTGTGGGTTCGATTCCCATCGCCCGCTCCAAATTAATATGGTTCAGTAGCTCAGTTGGATAGAGCAACGGCCTTCTAAGCCGTGGGTCGGGGGTTCGAATCCCTCCTGGATCACCATGAGAGAAACCCCGCAACCATGCAGGTTGCGGGGTATTTTTGTGGTGCGCCCAGCATGGGCGATAACTAGGTGGTGAAAGTCCACTACGCG
>ERZ1026776.228-NODE-228-length-42786-cov-16.344340_pt1 | contig 42786 bp, 39 predicted proteins | sample MGYA00380125_ERZ1026776 | MGnify/ENA primary metagenome ERZ1026776 (study PRJEB33269, sample SAMEA4719761) | human gut metagenome | biome: human-associated habitat; feature: organic feature; material: feces | place: Cameroon | collected 2013-10 ...
GGTAGCTGGAAGCGTAATGTTACCTGCAGTTTTGTAAGAACATACTTTAAGTTTAATTGAAGCGGAGAGAAAAGTCAAGTGAGGAGAGAGGAGGTTACTGTTCCTTTCTTCCTAAAAGTTTGTTCCTCAAATAGACAATCTTTGACAGTCGCTTATGGTATAATAAATGGTATAGAGATTTTATCAAGATTACTTGAAGCATTAGAGAAGTAAAAGAAGGAGATTGTTATGGCAAAGTTGATTTATGTACCTCTCGGCTGCAGCCTGCGCTCGCAGCTGGCAGAGGAGCTTTCGCAGCAGCCGTTGGGCGAGGGCGTACTGGTGCTGCCGAACCGCCTGCTGATGGACGAGGTGCGCCGCAATTACCCTAATGTTGAAACCATGGGCATGGACACCTTGGCCAGCAAGCTGATGAATATCAACGGCGGTACCGATTACAAGGAATTGAGCCGTCGCAGTCAGGAGCTGATTGTGCAGGATATTATTGACTACATGATGGAGAACAAGCAGCTTACCGGTATGACCACACACAAGCAGCTGGAATATTTCGGCTCGCTGGCGCATAAAACAGGCTTTGTGAAGGCCATGACCTCACTCGTAAGCCAGCTGTCGCGCTGCGGTGCCACTAAGGACGATATCTACGGCCAAATCCAAAAATCCTTTGAGGAGGATGAGCTGAAGGGCAAGGATTTGGGTGTCTGCAATTTTTATCTGCTTTATCGTCAATATCTGGAAAACAATAACTGGTACGACCTGGAGGGCAAGTATCGTCTGGCAGAGAAGATGTTGGAGAAGCAGGATTGCAAAATTCCCTGGAAGCATATTTATATCTGCGATTTCTTCAGCCTTGACCAGGTGCAGATAAACTTTCTGCAGGCATTGGCAAAGCATGTGGATAATCTGGTAATCAGCATGAGCTACGAAGGACGCAGAGTAAGCTCCGACGAAAAGGCGAAGTATGAATCGATTACCAAGTTTATGCGCGCGAGCACGAACACCGTCAACGCGCTCAAAATTCTTGGTGCGACTGTTGCAAGCCTTGCGGCAGAGGAATTGGGACAAGCTCCGGCAGGCGTTGCTATGCGGCAGCTGCGTCACTTGGGGCATGCGCCTGCACCGGTAATTGCGGAGGGTGTGGAAAGCTACTGTTTTGCCTCCGATGAGCAGGAGATGCGCTGGGTGCTGAAGCGTATCAAGCAACAGCTGGCGCATGAAAAGTGCGCTGCCAATCGCATTGTTGTTGCCGTGCGCGACTTTTCCTTATACAGCGGCCTGCGCCAGCTGGCGGATGAATACGGTGTGCCGGTGAGCCTGCCGCAGACGACAGCGCTGGTGTCGCAGCCATTGGCTGTTATGCTGCGCCTGCTGCTTACTGCCGCAGGCAGGGGACGTGAGGCGGCAACGGCCTATCTGGAGCTGCTGAACTGCGAGCTTTTGCGTCTGTTCTTTGATGTGGATGTGGAAACGGCAAGCAGCCTGCGCACGCAAACGTATTTCAAAACACGTCAGGAGGCTATGCAGAAAGCACACGAGCTGCTGGGCGATGCAACGGAGCTGTGGCAGCAGCTGGATGCTTTTATAGAAAATACCAAAGCGGAGGCAACAATCAGCGAATATGCCGGGCAGCTGACGCAGCTTGTGCAATCGCTGCCATTGGAGGAACGTTTGGGCAGCTTGCATAAGCAGGGAGTAGCTATTGACTTTATGCTGACCTGCCTGCGTAGCAAGGACGCTGTGCTGAAGGCTGTGCAGCAGCTGGTGCATGATTATGATGTTGCGCACAATCTTACCTATAAGCTGACGCTGAGCCAGTGGAACAGCCTGCTGCAGGAGGCCTTGGGACAGGTGCAGCTTACGCTGCGCTTCGGCCGCAGGGACGGCGTACTCTTTACGGAGGTTGGCAACGTACAGGGCCTGAGCTTTGACAGCGTGTATATTATGGGCCTGCGCGAGGGCGAATTTCCGCAGGCTAAAAACGAAAACTGGATTTATAACGATACGGAGCGTAAGCAGCTGGCGGATGCAGGCTATGATTTGCCCACGGTTGGCTCCTCCTTTGATGAGGATGCCTATTTCTTTGCTCAGGCTGTGTGTGCGGCGCAAAGGGAGCTCATCCTCACTTGGCATGAGGATGTGGGCGAAAGCCTGGCCAGCAGCTATCTGGAGGAAATTTGGAAGCTGTTTTTGCAGCCGGGAAGTGAGGACAAGCGTCTGGACAAGAACTATGTGAAATCGCAGACGCTGCCTGATTTCGGCGTTGCTTCGGCGGAGGAGGCGTATAGCGACAAGCGCTTTGCTGCTGCGGATTTGCCGAAAATAGCAGAGCTCAGCGGGCAAAAGGCTCCCTCTGCGGAGCAGCAGTTGGCAGCCAAAGCGGATATTCTGCGTAAGGCACAGCAGCCGGAATATAACGGCGATTTGCAAAATTCCCTGCCGACGAAGCTGCTGCGTAAGCAAATCGGCAGCCGCTTCAGCGCGAGCAGGCTGGAGGCTTACGCTGCCTGTCCCTTCCGCTTTTTGGCGGAGAAGGTGTGGCTGGCGCAGTCGGAGGAGGAAGCGGATGATTTGCTGCAGCCGCGTGATGCCGGTGATATTCTGCACCAGACGCTGAAGAATTTTGTCGAGCCTTATCTTGGGAGCAAAATTATCGGTGAAACTATGGAAGACCTGACGGAGGAGCTGGAAGCAGTCTTTGAGGATGTCTGCACCGCTGCGCGCAATGACGGCAGCAGCACCGTTGCTTCCGTAAACGAGGATATCTGGCAGGTGGAAAAGCAGCGCTTATGGCGTATGCTGGTGCGCTGGCTGCACTTTGAATATGCCGACCAGCAGCGTTGGGGAGGCTTTACGCCGCAGGCCGTGGAATGGGATTTTAGCTCTAAAAACGGCAAGCCCTTGTACCTGACGCTCAGTGACGGCAGTGATGTATCGCTCATCGGCAGAGTTGACAGAATCGACAGCGACGGCGAGCATGCCTTTATCACGGACTATAAAAGCGGCACTCCTCCCACAGGCAGTGCGATGGAGCAAGGGCTCGACCTGCAGCTGCCGGTGTATCTGCTGGCGGTGGCGGAGCTTTCCAAGGAGCAGCTTGCAGTCAGCGGCGGCTGCTATTATTCGCTGAAGGAGGGCAAGCGTAAAAGTGCCTTTTTGCTGGAAAGCGTGGGCAACAGCGACTTGCCGTATAAAAAGCCGAAGAACGCCGCAGAGCTGACCTGGGATAGCTTTAAGCAGGAAAAAGAGCAGCTGCTGAAGGATTATATAGAAAGAATTTATGCAGGCGATTTTGCATTGGCAGGCTGCAGGCGCTGCGATGTATATTGCCCGTTACATGATATTTGCCGTGTGCAGCTGGTGAGCGGCGACGGCGGACAGGGAGGCGAGAGCGATGAGTAAGAATCCTACACCGGAGCAGGCTTTGGCGATAAATACGATTAAAAGCAATGTTTCGCTGCTCGCCGGTGCCGGCAGCGGTAAAACCTATGTGCTGATGAAGCGCTTTGTGCAAATTCTGCGCGCTGATTTGAGCGTTAATCCCACGAATATTGTGGCGATAACCTTTACGCGCAAGGCTGCCGACGAAATCAAGGGGCGTGTACGTCAGGCTGTAAGCGAATGTGTGGAGCAGGCGCAGAATGATTTGGAAAGACTGCGCTGGCAGGAGCATCTGCAGAAGGTGGAGAGTGCGCCGATAAGCACGATTCATAGCCTGTGCAGCCGTATTTTGAGAGATAACCCGGTAGAAACACAGCTTGATCCGGAATTTACGATTTTAGAGGATTTTGAAGCGCAGGACTTTTTTAAAGAAACGCTGCAGCAATATTTACGCAAAAATATCAAGGAAAACGCTGCCCTGCGCAGGCTGGTGCAAACCTACGGCGTCAACAGCTTCGTTAATCAGGTTACGGCGCTGGGGGACAAGCTGTCGGAGCTGGTGCGTGAAGATAATCTGGCAGAGCCTTATCTTAAGGCGAAGGAAGAACTGCCGGCCCTGCAGCAGAAGCTGTTTGCTGCTGTGCGCGAGGTAATCGAAGCGCGCGAGGCTTTGGGGGCAAAGACCAAGGGACGCCAGACCTTGACGGAGGCAGCAGGACTGCTGGACGAAATGCAAAAGCAGCTGCTGGCGCCGGAGCCGGATTGCTCCCTGTTGGATGCGTCGGGCGTTGTTAAGGTTAGCGGCAAGGCGTTGGCAGCGGAGCTGACTAATTTAAAAAATCTGCGTCAGGAGCTGAACAATGTACTTTTGAACGCCAAGGGCTGCGATTTAGTGCAGGATTGGCTCGCCGTGCTGCAGGAGTTTTATGCCTGCCTGAGCGCACGCAAGCAGGAAAATAATGTCCTGTTTAATGATGATCTGGATTTGCTGGCCATCGAGCATTTGCAGAAGAATGAGGCGCTGCGGCAAAAGTATCAGGAGCGCTATAAATATATTATGGTAGACGAGTTCCAGGACACCAACGAACGCCAGCGTCAGCTGATTTATCTGCTCTGCGGCAATAAGCTGGATAATACGAATAATCTTTTTATCGTCGGTGACGTAAAGCAGTCTATTTATCGTTTCCGTCATGCGGATGTCAGCGTCTTTAATAGGGTAAAAGAGGATATTGCGCAGAATGCTGGCAAAAACCTTGGCATGAAAACCAACTTCCGCAGCACGCAAAGCATTGTCGAAAGCTGTAATACCGCCTTTTGTCAGCTGATGGATTTGCCGAAGGAGGAAATCTGCCTGGAGCATCACGAGGGTGCTAACACCGGCGGCGCTAAGGTTTGCCTGCTGCAGGTGCCGTATAAATCCAAGGATGATGACCTGGGCGCTAAAGAGGATAAATGGCAGAAGGAGGCAGAGGCAATCGCCGCCTATCTGCAGCAGGAGCTGCCCAAGGTTGAGCCGCAGCTCAGGCCGGGGGCAAGCAAGGCTATTTTGCTGCGAGCAATGACGCATTGCGAAATTTTGCGCCAGACGCTGCAAGGCTACGGCATAAATTGCGTAGTAGTTAAGGGCAAGGGTTTTTATGAGCAGCAGGAGGTTCTGGATATTCTGAATCTGCTGGCTGCGCTGCACAACCGGTACGCAAGCCTGGAGCTGGCAGGTGCTTTGCGCTCCAACTATTTCGGCCTGAACGATGCTACACTGACGCAGCTTTTCTGGCAGACGGGCAAGGACAGACAGCTGTGGGACGTTTTGCAGGCTGTCGGCAGCGGTGAGCTGCAGCTGAACCTGCAGCCGGAGCAGCAGGCGCTGGCTATGCGGGCTGCCGAACGCTTACGCAGCCTGCGTCAGGCAGCAGCGCTGATGGCACTGCCGGAGCTGTTTGCACAGCTTTGGGACGAGCTGAAGCCGGAATTCGTTCTGTCGCAGCAGGAAAACGGCCCGAGCAAGCTGGCCAATGTCAAAAAGCTGCGCCGCCTGGCACAGCAGTATTGCCAGACGAAGCAGGCTTCGCTGGCGGAATGGCTGCAAAACGTTAAGGATTTGCGCGCAAGCAGCAGCAAGGAGCCTGCCGCTACCGTACAGGCCGATGATGCACTGCAGATTATGACGATACATAATTCCAAGGGCTTGGAATTCGATCTGGTTATTTTACCGCAGCTAGATAAATCAGTGAAGGGCGATACTGCGTCTATCAAATATTTGCCCGGCAAGGAAGGCGAGCAGGGACTTTTGGGCATCAAGGTACCCGATAAGGAAATGCAGCTGCAAAACAGCGGCGTGTACGAGCTGGCGAAGGCGCGCGACAAGGTGCTGGAAGAGGAAGAAGCCAGACGCTTGCTGTACGTTGCTATGACGCGTGCGCAAAAGCAGCTTTTAATGGTCGGTACGGTGGCGGAAGAAAAGCTGCCGGAGGCTGTTATCGGGTTGCCTGCCGCCAAGGGCTGGTGGCAGCAGCTTCAGGCAGTATACGAGGCTGACTGGGAAAAGCAGGAAAGCAGCTGTCCATGGGTACGCCTTTTGTGTGCTGATGCTTTAAGCCCGGCTGTTGTGCAGCAGGGCGAGCAGCAGCAGCTGGTGCTGGAACCGTTGGCCTTGGCACCGCTGCCTGCCTACGCAGCCTGCGGCCGCACTTGCTTTACGGCAAGTGCGCTGCAGACGTATCTGCATTGCCAGCGCCAGTACTACTACCAGCAGGTTCTGGCGCTGCCCGAGCTGGAGCAGACAGTTGCTGACGAGCAGGCGCGTGAGCTGCCGGCAAGTGTAATCGGCAGTATTGTGCACAAAGCGCTGGAGCTGTATAATGGCTATAATGCGGAGGCTGTTTTTGCCATTGCGTTGGATGAATTTGCTCCCGGCGCTGCAGCAACACAGGCCAAGAGTATGTTTGATGCTTATATTGTCAGCGATTTGTATAAAGCATTGCCCAAAAAGCAGAAGCGTGAATTAGAATTTGTACAGCCTCTGCAGCAGGAGCTGGCGGCTGAGGGCGTAATTGATTTGCTGTCCTTTGACGAAGATGATAATATGATTATAGTGGACTATAAAACAGGTACGCCGCCGGAGCCTGACGAGGTGAAGCTGGGCTATGCTTATCAGCTGGCGCTGTATAAGGATGCTGCGGAAAAGCTGTACCCCGGCAAAAGAGTTGTGCGCGCCGAGCTGCACTTTTTGCAGAACATGAGCGTCTGGCAGCTGCCGTTGGATAAATCGTACCTGCAGGAAGCAATAGAGCTGTGCGAGGAAATCAGCGGTAAGGGCGAGGAGGACGATTTCGCCTGCATCTGTAACGAAAGCTGTGCTTACTGTCACTATGCATATCTGTGTCCGCAAAAGAATAAAGAATAGGTGATATAATGGAGATTTTTGCTAAATTGGAAAGCTGGGATTATCTGGCGGCGGCCATGCTGCTGTTTTCCGCATGGCTGCTGCTGGGCGGCATCGGCCGTCTGCAGAAGAGCGACCCGGAGCGTGTTGATGTGAAAAAGCTGCGCATCCGTGCCTGCGGTGGTTTGGTTGCGGGCGCTTTGTATCTGGCCTGTCGCTATCTGCAGCTGTAATATTGCCGGCAGTTAAACTTGCGTGCGGCTTTCATTAAGGTATATAATATGCTTATATATTAAACTACTACGAGGTGACTGTAATGATAAACAAAACAAGATTGATTGATGAATTTATAGAGCTGGTAAGCGTTCCCTGCCCCAGTAAGGATGAAAAGCAGGAAGCGGAGCTGATTATGGCGAAGCTGCGCGAGCTTGGTCTGGAGCCGGAGATGGATAAGGCACACGAAAAAACCGGCGGTACCTGCGGTAATGTGTGGGCCTATGTAAAGGGCACTGTGCCGAATGCTCCGAAGCTGCTGTTCGAAGCGCACATGGATTCCGTAGCACCGACAACAGGCACCAAGGTTGTCCGCAAGGACGGCGTGCTGTACAGCGATGGTACCACAACTCTGGGCGGTGACGACAAGGTTGGCGTTGCTGCCATGCTGGAGGCGGTGCGCGCACTGAAGGAGGATGGTGTAGCTCACGGCGACGTGCAGCTGTGCTTTACCGTCAGCGAGGAAATCGGCTGCCTGGGCGTAGTAAACATGGACCAAAGCTGGATTAAGGCCGATTACGGCTATTGCATGGATATCGGCGGTGCACCGGGCGAAATTACCTACGCTGCACCGAAGCTGTACGATATTTATGTAACCGTCAAGGGCAAGGCTGCCCATGCAGGCATTGCTCCGGAAGAAGGCGTCAATGCGATTATGCTGGCGGCGGACGCTCTGTCCAAGCTGCCTGCTTATGGTCGTCTGGACAGCGAAACCACCTTTAACATTGGCATGTTCAATGCAGGCGTAGGCACCAACATCGTTTGCCCGGAGGCTAAATTTGTCATTGATATGCGTTCTCTGAACGTACCGCGTCTGGAAGCGTTGAAGGATTCTACTATCGCGCTGATTAAAGAAGCTGTTGAAGCCGGCGGCGGTCAGGTTGAATTCGACGTAGTGGAAGGCTGTCCTGCTGTGGAGCTGAACAAGGACCACGAATGCATTAAGCTGGCAGCACGCGCTGCGGAAACACTGGGCTTCCCGGTAGAGCTGAAAACAACCGGCGGCTGCAGCGACGGCAACTATCTTTGCGGCTACGGCCTGCCCTGCGGCCTGTTGGCAACCGGCATGAGCAACGTGCATACTACTGCGGAATATCTGAAGGAAGAGGACCTGTACAACACTGCACGCTGGACCTACGAAATTATTAAAGAGGCAGCGAAGTAAATCATACTGTTCACGTATAGTTTTCTTGACTGGAAGAAAATTTGACGCTATAATAAAAATAACTTCATAATGTAACCTTTGGGGCAGGGTGCAATTCCCGATCGGCGGTAAAGTCCGCTAGCGCAGCAGCGCATGAACCGGTGTGATTCCGGTACCGACAGTATAGTCTGGATGAGAAAAGGTGGCAAAACTGTATTTTTACCGCATATAGGCTCCTTAGGTCTTTATGCGGTTTTTTATATTACTGGAAGGTGATATTTTGGCAAGAATGACAGATGAAGCATATATGCAGCGGGCCTTGGAGCTGGCGCTGCAGGCAGAGGGCAATACCAGTCCCAATCCGATGGTTGGCTGTGTGATTGTGGATGCCGAAGGCAATATTGTGGGTGAGGGCTATCATCATAAGGCCGGCGAACCGCATGCCGAGGTCAATGCCTTGGCGGAGGCTAAGCAGATGGCTCAGGGTGCAACGGCCTATGTAACGCTGGAGCCCTGCTCCCATTACGGACGCACCGGTCCCTGCTGCGTAGCCTTAGCACGCGCGGGCATCGGCAAGGTTGTGGTGGCCTGCCTTGATCCTAACCCAAAGGTTGCAGGTCAGGGTTTGGAATATCTGCGCCTGCAGGGTATAGAGGTTGTTACCGGCGTGTGCGAAAAAGAAGCACAGCGCCTGAATGAACGCTTCTTTACCTGGATTACGAAGCAGCGTCCGTTTATTACTTTAAAATACGCTATGACACTGGATGGCAAGATTGCCACGGCAACGGGCGACAGCAAATGGATTACCGGCGAGGAGGCACGTACCTTCGCACACCGCCTGCGTAAGCAGCATGATGCTGTGCTTGTCGGCATCGGCACGGTGCTGGAGGATGATCCAGAGCTGACTACACGATTGGTGCGCGGCAAAAATCCGGTGCGCGTGGTGCTCGACAGCAGCCTGAAGATTTCGCTGATGGCAGCAGTTCTGAATCCGCTGGCGGATACGATTATCTTTACCGGTTTGGATTCCGATATCGTTAAGGCGGAAGCGCTGGCTGCTCTGCCTAACGTAGAGGTGGTACGTCTGCCGTTGGCTGACGGCGTGCTGCCTGTGGCACAGGTTGTACAGGCTTTGGCCGAGCGCGGTATTACCAGCCTGCTGGTAGAAGGAGGCAGTGCGATTCACGGTGCCTTCTTTGATGCAGGCCTTGCTGACAGAGTGTGCGCCTTTGTAGCGCCCAAGCTGATCGGCGGCGCTGCAGCTCTGCCCCCGGTGGGCGGTGCAGGCAGCAGTCTGGTAGAAACGGGCTGGCAGCTGACAGAGGTCGATATGGAAAAATTGGGCAGTGATGTACTGATAACAGGTCTGGTGCCGGAGCTGGATAAGCAGGAGCTGCTGAGGGAGGCTGAATAATGTTTACAGGATTGGTAGCCGAACTGGGCACGGTGCAGAAGCTGGCGCAGCAGGGTGAATCCTATCACCTGACAGTTGCTGCGGTGAAGGTACTGCAGAATTTGAAAATCGGTGACAGTGTTGCCGTCAACGGCGCCTGCCTGACGGTAGTAAGCATGGATGACACCGCCTTTACCGCCGACGTGATGCCGGAAACCGTGCGCCTGACCAATATCGGCAGCCTGCATGCCGGCGACAGGGTGAATCTTGAGCGCACGCTGCGCCTGTGCGACGGTCTTGACGGTCATATTGTCAGCGGACACGTGGAAGGGCTGGGCGTAATTGCCAGCCGCAGGCCTGAGGGCATTGCGATGGTGGTAACCATCAATACGCCGCCGGAGCTTTTGAAATATATCATCAAAAAGGGCAGCATTGCGATTGACGGCATCAGCCTGACGGTGACGCAGGTTACGGAAAGCAGCTTTTCCGTATCGCTGATTCCGCATACCGCCAAGGAAACAACTCTTGGCTTTAAGGATGTAGGCGACAGCGTAAATCTGGAAACGGATATTATCGGCAAATATGTAGAGCAAATGTTAAAATTTAATCCCAAGCAGACTCAGGAGCCTGCTTTAAATAAAAATATGCTGCTGGAAAATGGGTTTATCTGAGCAGCAACAAAGAGGTAGAAAATGGAAAAGTTTAAGTATAATACAATTGATGAAGCCATCGCTGCGATTAAAGCAGGTCAGATGGTACTGGTAACCGATGACGAGGACCGCGAAAACGAAGGAGACCTGATTATGGCAGCCGAGCTGTGCACTCCCGAGGCTATTAACTTTATGGCTAAGGAAGCACGTGGACTTATCTGCATGCCGGCAGACAGCGAGGTTATGGACAAGCTGCAGTTTGGCGCTATGGTAACACACAACACCGACAATCACGAAACAGCCTTCTCTGTTTCTATTGATCATGTTGATACCACCACCGGTATTTCCGCTTACGAGCGCGCATATACCATGAAAAAATGCGCTGAGCCCGGTGCACAGCCGAGCGACTTCCGCCGTCCGGGCCACGTTTTCCCGCTGCGCGCACGCAAGGGCGGTGTACTGGTGCGTACCGGTCACACCGAAACCACTGTTGATTTGTGCAAGCTGGCAGGCCTGCAGCCGGTAGGCATCTGCTGCGAGATTATGAACGATGACGGCCATATGGCGCGTACTCCGGATTTAATCGAGTTCGCCAAAAAGCATAAGCTCGTTTTCATCACTGTTGCCGAGCTTGTTGCTTATCGCAAGGCACACGAAAAAATGGTGCATCGTGCCGCTGAGGCTGCGTTGCCGACTAAATACGGCAATTTCCGCATTATTGCATATGAAAACGATTTGGATAACCTTTGCCATGTTGCTATTGTCAAGGGTGATGTTGCCGGTAAAAAGGACGTGCTCGTGCGCGTACACAGCGAGTGCCTGACCGGTGATGCCTTCGGCAGCCTGCGCTGTGACTGCGGCGACCAGCTGGCAACTGCGCTGAAGATGATTGAAAAGGAAGGCTGCGGCACTGTCGTTTATATGCGTCAGGAGGGCCGCGGTATAGGCCTGGCCAACAAAATCCGTGCATATGCATTGCAGGATCAGGGCCTTGATACCGTAGAAGCCAACGTACGCCTGGGCTTTGCTCCCGACCTGCGTGATTACGGCATGGGTGCACAGATTCTGGCAGACCTCGGACTCACCAGCATCCGCCTGATTACCAATAACCCCGCAAAACGCATAGGCCTCTCCGGTTATGGCATCACCATCACCGACCGCGTGCCCATCATCATGGAGCCGAACGAATACAACGAACACTATCTCGACGTTAAAGAAGAGAAAATGGGCCACAAGCTGCACGAAGGCTGCAGCTGCGGCAAACACTAAGAAATATATAGGCATGCAAGCGTTGCAATTAACATATCATTGCGCTCAGGAAAAATTTGCTAAAATTTTTATTCGCTTCACGATATATTAATTACGCATCTATAACCTGCTTATAAACAATAAGCACGTCACACTCGGCGCTGCGCAATCTGAAACGTAAACTTCGGCTGAGCAATAAGCACGCCACACTAGGCGCTGCGCAGACCGGAACGGACGACGGGCTCGCAAGCACATCGATGTATAGCGAATTGCGCTCGCAACGGACAGGCACAGGAATTTTTCGCTGGAGTGTTGACGAAGCCAGCGGCAGCACGTCATACAAAAATCAGCGACGTGAAAAATTCTGCGAATCTAGTCGTCGGAATCCGGCGGAGCAGCACATAAGGGCGTTTTTTGGATACTTTTTGTCGACCAGGACAAAAAGTATCAATACCGCAAGCCAAGTCGCCGGAAGACTAAACTTAGCATTAAGTATTTAGAACGCCAAAACTAGGCTAAAACAATCAGAACGCAATACTAGGCGCTGCGCAGACCGGAACGGACGACGGGCCAGCCAGCACATCGATGTTCTGCGAACATCGCCAGCAACGGATAGGCACAGGAATTTTTCGCTGGAGCGTTGACGTAACCAATAGGAAGCACGTCACACAAAAATCAGCGACGTGAAAAATTCTGTGAATCTAGTCGCCGGAATCCGGCGGAGCAGCCGAAAAGGGCGTTTTTTGGATACTTTTTGCCGCCCTGGGCAAAAAGTATCAATAATGCAAGCGAAACGGAAGCACGCAAAACTACGCATAAAGTTTTAGAACGCCAAAACTTCGCATTAACAAACAGCACACCACTCTAGGCGCTGCGTAGACCGGAACGGACGACGGGTTCGCTAGAACACCGATGTTCTGCGAACATCGCTCGTAACGGACAGGCACAGGAATTTTTCGCTGGAGTGTTGACGAAGCCTATGGAAGCACGTCACACAAAAATCAGCGACGTGAAAAATTCTGCGAATCTAGTCGCCGGAATCCGGCGGAGCAGCCGAAAAGGGCGTTTTTTGGATACTTTTTGTCGACCAGGACAAAAAGTATCATAACAGCACGCATAACTAAAAACAGAAAAATAAAACACAAAGCAAAATATAAATTCACAAAACTCAGGAGGAACAAACCATGAAAACCTTAGAAGGAAAACTCACCGCCAAAAACATGAAAATTGCCATCGTCGTAGCCCGCTTCAACGAATTCATCACCAGCAAACTCCTCAGCGGCTGCGTAGACTGCCTCATCCGCCACGAAGCAGCTGACGAAGACCTCACCGTAGCCTGGGTACCCGGCGCCTTCGAAATCCCCATGGCAGCAAAAAAACTCGCAGAAAGCGGCAAATATGACGCAGTAATCTGCTTAGGTGCCGTAATCCGCGGCGCAACCCCGCACTTTGACTATGTATGCGCCGAAGCCTCCAAAGGCATCGCTCAGGTAAGCATGCAAACCGGCGTACCCGTAGCCTTCGGCGTACTCACCACCGAAAACATTCAGCAGGCTGTAGAACGTGCTGGCACCAAGGCCGGCAACAAGGGCGTAGACTGCGCAATGACCGCAATGGAAATGGTAAATCTCTTCAAAGAAATGTAACATTTTCACCGCTTGCCTTTTTGACTATTATGATTTATAATTGACATTGTGGAAGAGCTGATAACAGGCTGTTCCCCATGCATGAAATTTGCAAGCCCGCTAGCAGTAGTTTAGTGGGCTTGTTTTATTAAGCAAGTAAAATTTTTGCCGTAAGGCAGGATTGTGAGGCAGATATTATGGAAGATGTTTTGACAAAGGCTACGGCCGACGGTGTACGTATTTATGCATTATGCACCACTAATCTGGTACAGGAAGCAGCTAAAAAGCACGGCTGCTCCCATCTGGCAAGCGCTGCTTTGGGACGTGCGATGAACGGCGCGCTGCTGCTGGCCGCAACAATGAAGGATAACGAGCGCATCAGCCTGCGTCTGAAGGGCGACGGTCCTTTGGGCGAGGTAGTAGCAGATGCCGAAGGTAGCACAGTGCGTGGTTATGTAGAAAACCCCGATGCATTTTTGCCCCTGAAAAATGGCAAGCTGGATGTCGGCGGCGGCATCGGCGCGGGTAATATTATCGTAACGCGTTATCTGCAGAATGCAGAGCCCTTCACCGGCTACTGCGAGCTGCAGGACGGCGAAATCGCCAGCGACCTGACTAAATACCTCTATGTATCCGAACAGACACCGACAAGCGTTGCTCTGGGCGTACTGGTTGACAAGGACGGCAACGTAACAGCCTCCGGCGGCTTCTTTATTCAGGCTATGCCGGGCTGCACCGACGAGGTTCTGGAAAAGCTGGAAAACAACGTTAACCTGACTCCGTATGTAACCCAGCTGCTGGAAATCGGTTATACTCCGCAAAAGATGATTGAAATTATCGGCCGCGGTCTGGACGTTGATATTAAAGAAACCATTCCCCTGAGCTTCAAATGCCGCTGCAGCCGTGAGCGCATTCTGGCGGCTTTGGGCAGCCTTGATGTAAAATCTCTGGAGGAGCTGGCGCAGGACAAAACTACGGAAGCACACTGCGAATTCTGCAACAGCACCTATGAATATACTCAGGATGAAATCAAGCACCTGTTGGAAGAAAAGGAAAAGCAGGCACAGCTGGAAGCTGCTAAACAGAATATCAAATAACAAAACTTTTCTTGACAAACGAAACTTTTGTTTGTATAATAAAGGCAGTGAAGTGATTAAATTTAATTTTATATATTAGGAGGCAAGCAGATGGACGCAGATAAAAAGAAAGCCTTAGACATGGCGATGCACCAGATTGAAAAGGATTTTGGCAAGGGCAGCATTATGATGCTGGGCGAAGCAAGTGCCAAGATGAATATTGAGGTTATTCCTACAGGTGCTTTATCCTTAGATATTGCTCTTGGTGTCGGTGGTATTCCGCGTGGACGTGTTATTGAGATTTACGGTCCTGAATCTTCCGGTAAAACTACTGTTGCTTTGCATATGATTGCCGAAGCTCAGAAGATGGGCGGCTATGCGGCATTTATCGATGCGGAGCATGCACTGGATCCGGAATATGCCCGTCATCTGGGTGTAGATATTGACGATCTGCTGATTTCTCAGCCGGATAACGGCGAACAGGCTTTGGAAATTGCTGACGCACTGGTACGCAGCGGCGCTATTGATATTATTGTTATTGACTCCGTTGCAGCTTTGGTTCCGCGTGCCGAAATCGAAGGCGAAATGGGTGATTCCCACGTAGGCCTGCAGGCACGTCTGATGAGCCAGGCTCTGCGTAAGCTGACAGGTCTGATTTCCAAATCCAAATGTGCTACTATTTTCATCAACCAGATCCGTGAAAAGGTTGGCGTTATGTTCGGTAATCCGGAAACCACTACCGGTGGCCGCGCACTGAAATTCTACTCTACCGTCCGTATGGATGTACGTCGTATCGACACGCTGAAAAACGGCAACGATGTTATCGGCAGCCGTACCCGCGTTAAGGTTGTCAAGAACAAGGTAGCACCTCCGTTCAGACAGGCTGAGTTCGATATTATGTATGGCAAAGGCATTTCTCATGAGGGCTGCCTTGTTGATCTGGGCGCAGACCTTGATATTATCAACAAGAGCGGTGCCTGGTATTCCTACGGTGATATCCGTTTAGGACAGGGCAAGGAAAAGGTTAAAGACTTTTTGCGTGAGAATCCGGAAATTGCCCAAGAAATCGAAGCTAAAATCCGCGCAGTGACGATTGCCAAGAGCGATAATAAGGAAGCAGCTGAGGAGCCGTTGCAGGATGTGGAGTCGATCTTTAAGGAATAAGAAAAAGGAAGAAGGCTTTACCGGCGCGCAGCAGGTTTATGACTGCGCGCTGGATTTATTGTCTTACCGTGATTACAGTCATAAGGATATGCTGGAGCGCTTGCAGCGCAAGGGTGCAACTAAGTCACAGGCGCTGGAGACGGTGGCCAAGCTGGAGGATTACGGTCTGCTGAACGAGGAGCGTTACGCCCAAAGGGTGTACGAGGCCTGGCTGGCCAAACGCTATTACGGCAGACAGCATCTGCAGCTGGAGCTGACCAAGCGCGGCATACGCCCGGACGTGGCTGCGGAAATCATGGAACGCTTTACGCCTGACATTGAAGAGCAGCAGGCGGAGAATGCGGCGCAGCTTTTCGTGCAGCGCAATCAGCGCAAGCTAACAGCAGAAACTGACAACAAGAAAATATATGCGGCTGCGGGACGCTTTATGGCGGCCCGTGGCTTTTCATCAAGATATGTGCACATTATATTGGGTAAATTGCATTTTTCAGACAATATATAGCGGTTAAACTTGACAATTTTGTTAAATATACACTATAATGTAGTTATCCAATCGTGTTAATATCTACGATTTTCACGAGGCGACGCGTAAAGCGGTTGCCTTATTTTTTGCCCTATTTCAGAATAGATAATACAGTGATTTATTATAGATTCAACGGAATAAGGACATCTATAGCAGACGCAAGCAGGCGCCTGCTGTTACTGTGCAAAAAAATCTTGGAAAAATCTAATTTTAGGAGGTGAGGACGATTTTAGAAATTATCGGTACAGCTGTTGTCGTTGGTCTGGCTGGCGGTGCAGTAGGTTATCTGGTTCGCAAAAATGTTGCTGAAGGTAAAATTGCTACTGCAGAAGAGCAGGCTATCCGTATTGTACAGGATGCGGAGCAGACCGGCGAAGCAAAACGCAAAGAAATCATGATGGAGGCTAAAGAAGAAATCCATCGTCTTCGTTCCGATATGGAGCGTGAAAATAAAGACAGACGTAATGACCTGCAGCGTCAGGAGCGTCGCCTGCTGCAAAAAGAAGAAAATCTGGACCGTAAAATCGAATCCTTCGAACGCAAAGAAGAAAAGCTGGCTTCCAAGGAACAGCGCCTGAACGCTGCTCAGGAGAAGGCTGATGCAATGCTGGAAAAACGTCAGGTTGAACTGGAGCGTATTTCCGGACTGACCAGTGATGAAGCAAAGCAGGAGCTGCTGCAATCCCTCGAGGACGAGGTTAAGCATGAATCTGCTATGATGGTTAAGGATCTGGAGCAACAGGCAAAAGATGAAGCGGACCGCAAGGCAAGAGAAATTATTTCCCTGGCAATTCAACGTTGTGCAGCAGACCATGTAGCGGAAACCACCGTTTCCGTAGTAGGCCTGCCTAACGATGAAATGAAGGGCCGCATTATCGGTCGTGAAGGCCGTAACATCCGTACTCTGGAAACCCTTACCGGCATCGATCTGATTATCGATGATACTCCGGAGGCTGTTATTATTTCCGGCTTCGATCCGGTACGCCGCGAGGTTGCCCGTATCGCTCTGGAAAAATTGATTAATGATGGTCGTATTCATCCGTCCCGCATTGAGGAAATGGTTGAAAAGGCACAAAAAGAGGTTGAGCAGAAGATTAAGGAAGCCGGCGAACAGGCTACCTTTGCTGTCGGTGTGCATGGTCTGCACCCAGAACTGATTAAGCTGCTGGGCCGCCTGAAATATCGTACCAGCTATGGTCAGAATGTCCTGAACCATTCTGTTGAGGTTGCCAACCTTGCAGGTGTAATGGCTTCTGAGCTTGGTGTTGACGTTGTTCTGGCTAAGCGTGCCGGCCTGCTGCATGATATCGGCAAGGCTATCGACCATGAAATGGAAGGCTCTCACGTTGAAATCGGCGGCGAAATTGCCAAGAAGTTCCGTGAGTCCGACCTGATTGTCAATGCTATTCTGGCACATCATGGTGACTGCGAGCCTAAGAGTGTTGAAGCTGTTCTGGTATCTGCCGCTGACGCAGTATCTGCTGCCCGCCCGGGTGCAAGACGCGAAACTCTGGAAAGCTACCTGAAGCGTTTAACTCGATTGGAAGAAATTTCTGAGTCCTTTGAGGGCGTTGAAAAATGCTATGCCGTACAGGCTGGCCGCGAAATCCGCATTATGGTTAAGCCGGATGTTATCGATGATGCTTCCGCTGTGCTTCTGGCACGCGATATCTCCAAGAAGATTGAAGCTGAAATGGAATATCCCGGTCAGATCAAGGTTGTTATTATCCGCGAAACCCGTGCTGTTGATTACGCAAAATAACGAAATTCCTGAAAGAGCTGCTTAGGCAGCTCTTTTTTTGCGCCTTAGCAGGATTATAGGAATTGCTGTCGAATATATATACTTGGAATTTTTTTGACAGGTGCGCCGGTTGAGGCCGGTGCTGAAAAGGGAATGCCGGTGAGAATCCGGAGCAGTCCCGCTACTGTAAGCGGAGCCCAGGCAATTATGTCACTGACGCAAGTTGGGAAGGCGCTGAGGGCGATGAAGCTAAGCCAGGAGACCTGCCTGTTACGAAGCTTGGAGCCTACGGGAGATAGGCTGGCTTTGGTATGCGTAAATATAGAATTTTTGGCTGCAGCTGCATTTTGTGAATCTCCCGCAAGGGAGCTTTTTTCATATATGCATAAAATGAAAAGCATGCAGCTTACAAAAACGAAGGGAGGTTGAAATATGCCTGGAAAAATTATTATGGTTACCGGAGGAGCCCGCAGCGGCAAAAGCGAATTTGCAGAACGCTATGTATTGCATTATTCTCCCAAATGCGATTACATTGCTACGGCAGAAATCTTAGATGAGGAAATGGCGGAGCGCGTGCGTCTGCATCGTGAGCGTCGTGATGCGCGTTGGATTAATCACGAAGCGCCTTATCATGCCGAGCGCACGCTTGAAGCGCTGTCAGCGGAAACAGGAGCGGTTCTGTTTGACTGCCTGACTGTTTATATGTGTAACCTGCTTTATGGCAAGGATGCGCCGGCGGGTGAATTCCTGGAGCGCTGTCAGGTAGTATTTGATGAAATTGACAAGGTGCTGGCAGCAGCACGAAATTGCGGCAAAATCGTTGTCTTTGTTACGAACGAGGTGGGCAGCGGTATTGTGCCGGATAATCAGATGGCGCGTGAATACCGTGACCTTGCCGGCTGGGTTAACCAGCGTGTGGCTAATGAGGCTGACCATGTTTATTATTGTGTGGCAGGTCAGGCCGTAGACGTAAAAAAATTGGCTTTTAAATTTGAGGATGAAGGAGAATAACGACTGATATGGAGAAAATCATAATACCTGCTCTGGATGAAGAACGTATGCAAGAAGTGCGGGCAGGCTACGCTAAGATAGACAAGCCGGCAGCTAATCTGGGCAAGCTGGAGGATATGGTTGTAGGTCTTGCCGGTATGCTAGGCAAGGATTTACCGAATAAATTAAAGACGGCGATGGTTCTGATGTGCGGTGACCACGGTATTGCCAAATACGGTGTCAGCGCTTATCCGCAGGAGGTCACGCGCCAGATGATTAACGGCTATATGCGCGGTACTGCCGGTGCTACCGTACTGGCTCGTCATGCGCACGCCGATGTTTTCGTCTGCGATGTAGGCACTGCCTTTGATTTGAGCGATTTGCCCAAGGTTTATCAGAAAAAGGTAGCTTGGGGAACAAATGACTTCACCCAGGGACCGGCGATGACACGCGAGCAGGCGGAAAAAGCGATTGCCGTTGGCATCGAAATGGCTGATATGTGCATCGACCAAGGCTATAATATGCTTTATACAGGCGAAATGGGTATCGGCAATACAACTTCTACCTCTGCTATTGCCAGCGCCTTTCTGGGACTGGACCCGCAGCTGACTGTCGGTCGCGGCAGCGGTATTAATGACGAACGCATGAAGATTAAGCGTCAGGTTGTTATCGACGGCCTGGCTAAAAATATGCCGAAGCAGGGTGATGCGATGGACATTCTCTGCAAGGTAGGCGGCTATGACCACGCAGGTCTGGCCGGTGTTATTATCGGTGCGGCCCGCCGCCGTGTACCGACAATGGTTGACGGTGTCAATGCCACGGCTGCAGCACTGCTGGCCTACGGCCTCTATCCGCAGTGCCGCGATTATATGCTTTGCTCGCATCTGAGCAGCGATATTTCCCACAAGAAAATGCTGGAGCTGATGCAGCTTTCGCCGATTGTGGATGCCGGTATGCGCCTGGGTGAGGGCACCGGTGCCTCCTTGGCTATTGTTGTGCTGCAGGCAGCAATGGACGTGTATAATCATTTAAGCAGGTGATGTGATGCGTGATTTTGTAACTTGTCTGGAATTTTTGACCAGAATCCGCTTTTCCAACCGTACGGACTGGCATGATGACGATTTCAGCCGCAGCGTGCCGTACTTCCCTTTGGTTGGCCTGGTAATGGGCGTTTTTATGGGTGCGGTAAATTACGGTCTGTATTATCTGCACACACCTGATTTAATGCGCGCAGTGATGCTGGTGCTTGCGGAGCTGATTATTATCGGCGCGCTGATGTATGACGGCTTTATGGATACCTCCGACGGTGTTTTCAGCGCCCGTGACCGTGAGCGTATGCTGGAAATCATGAAGGATAGCCACGTAGGCTCTAACGCCGTTATCGCACTTGTCTGCCTCGTGCTGCTGAAGGTTGCTGCCTATACTACATTGCCGCCTGTAAAGCTGTCGTTTGCTCTGGTTGCCGTTTTTGTAGCAACGCGCACCTTTATGGTTACCTACATTGTCAATTATAAGTATGCACGCAAAACCGGTATCGGTCATATGTTTAAGGCCTATGCCAAGCCGATGTACACCTATATTGCCTTTGCACTTTGCCTGGCGCTGGTAGCAGCCTGCGGTCTGCCGTATCTGTATACGGCGATAGCGGCCTTTGTTATCTGCCAGGGCATTGCGCATTTCCTCAGCGGTCAGCTGGGCGGTCTTACCGGTGATACCTACGGCTTTTTGACGGAATGCGGCGTTGTGGTTTACCTGATGCTTGCAACCTATATAATCTGATATATTTCCCCGGCAATATTTTGCCGAATTCTAAAGAGAGAAAGGAAAAATGCTATGCATATAGAAGAAATAATCCAAAAGATTGTGCCTGCGGACAGAGGCTGTATGAAGCTGGCGCAGACACGCTTTGATAATCTGATTAAGCCGGTTGGCAGTCTGGCCAAGCTGGAAGAAATGACCTCGCGCTATTGCGGTATCAAGGGCATTTATGAAAAAGAGGATTTAGATTATCCTAAACGCGATTTGCTGGTGTGGTGCGGTATCGAAGAGGCTGCTCAGGCCGAAAAAATTATGCACGCCAAATGGCCGGTGAACGTGCTGGCTGCAGAAACCGGTGCGAAGGCAGTGGCTCTGCTCGTAACCTCGGAGGAGGAGGCTGACGCTCTGGAAGAGGGCGCTGCCCTGGTGCAGGAGCTGGTGCACGAAAAGGGACTGGGACTTTTAGGCTTTGGCTGCCTTTCTAATCCTGATAATGAGATGGTACGCACCGCTATGGCCGGCGCTCTGCTGCAGGCTGCAGCTATGAAGGTGCCGGTAATGCTGGACGGTGTTGCTGTTTGCAAAGCTGCCAAAAAGGCGGCAGAAATGGCACCGGCAGTTTTAGACTACTGCTTTGCCGGTCATGTTTCCACAGAGCCGGGTGCAGAAGAATGCCTGCAGGAGCTGGGGCTTACGGCACCGCTGCGCCTGAATATTCCCGATGGTGCCGGTGAGGGCGCTGCTGTCTGCTTTACGCTGTTCAATGCCGGCATCAAGGCCTATAAGGAAATGGAAACCTTTGAGGAAGCAGGCGTACATGCCGAGATGAAGGAATTTTCTCTGGCAGAGCAATCTAAAAAAGGAGCGAAGGCTTAATGGGTAGAATATATTTAATTCGTCACGGTGAAACGGACAGCAACAAAGGACACCGCTTTCAGGGACGCATCAACATGCCGCTGAACGCCAAAGGTCTGGAGCAGTCCGAGAAGTTGTCTGCCTATATGCAACATCTGCCGGTTGACAAGATTTACTGCAGCTCTATGCTGCGTGCCTGCATGACGGCAGCACCGCTGGCTATGAGTAAGAATATGTCCTATCAGCCGCTGGATTTGCTGCAGGAGGTAAGCTTCGGTGCCTGGGAGGGGCTGGAATATGCGGAAATCAGCCGCCGCTGGCCTAAGGAGATGGATGATTTCCTGACGCGTCCGGGCGAATGGATTCCGCCGCAGGGCGAAAGCTTTCATGATGTAGCGCGTCGCTGTCAGGCGGCTTTTGATTATATCTTCAAGCGTGAAGGTCACGAGAAAAATATCGCGATTGTATCGCATGGCGGTATTATCCGCGTGCAGCTGTGCCTGCTTTTAGGTATACCGCTGAACAATCTGTGGAAGCTGAGTGTGCATAATGTTTCTGTCAGCACTCTGAATGACTGGCAGGGTAATATCATTGCCGAAACCATCAACGATGCTCACTTTGCCAGAGAGCAGGGAAGCTCTGTAAACTGGCTGCACAAATAAAAATTAAAGCTTGCAAACCGCGCAGACGTAAAAAGCTGTCGCGGTTTTTTGCGGCGCGTATATCGAAACAGAAAAATCCGATACTGGCTGATATAAAGTTTACTGTATTTAACCGTCATACCAACGGAATTGCATTTTCGGCAAATACTGTAAGCAAGCGGGTTTGATAAGCTAAAATATATGTGAAAAGTTTCTTATTAAAGAATTTACGCATTTTTGATAAACTAAGATTGACTTTTGCAGGCGCTTACTATATACTGTAAGTGGTGTATCTCAGTGGTCCGTTTAAGTTCCTAACTTCTTCTATCATAGATGACATGGGGAAGCCAAGGTAAACATCTTAATGCGTTCTTTGGGGTATGTTCTATCTATGATTAGGAGTGATTAAACAATGAAAGAAGACAAGACTTTAACCTGCTGCGAGTGCGGCAACGAATTCGTATTCACTGCTTCCGAGCAAGAGTTCTACGAAGAAAAAGGCTTTACTAACGAACCGCGCCGCTGCCCGGCTTGCCGTCAAGCACGCAAACAACGCATGGGCGTACAAAATGACCGTCCGCAACGCGAAATGTTCCCCGCAGTTTGCGCTGAATGTGGCAAAGAGACCATGGTACCGTTCAAACCCAGCGATCGTCCGGTTTACTGCCGCGAATGCTTCAACGCACGTAAACACTAATTAGACGCTTGAAGTAACAAATTCAGGTACAGCTTAGGCTGTACCTGTTTTTTATTAGCTAATCATAGAAAAACGAAAGTTATTTTACATAAAAGTGCTTATGTGCTATACTTTTTACAAATAAACTTTTCGAAGCAAGGGAGCTTTATGACACGTACTATAGACAGTGACTTTCTGCATCGGGCGCTGCAGCATTTTTATGGCTACAGCAGCTTTCGCACGGGGCAGGAAGAAATTATAAGTGAAATATTACATGGACAGCCTGTGCTGGCAGTGCTGCCTACGGGTGCAGGCAAGAGCATCTGCTTTCAGCTGCCTTCACTGCTGCTGAAGGGTGTGACGCTGGTTATCTCGCCGCTGATATCGCTGATGAAGGACCAGGCAGAGGCACTGACGGCACGCGGTATTCCGGCCGCTTATCTGGACAGTAGCATGAGCAGCAACGAATACGGCAGAGTATTGCATGCTGCGCTCAACAAGCAGTGCAAGTTTTTGTACGTAGCACCGGAGCGCTTGGTCAACCAGCAGTTTATTGATTTCGCCCGCAAGGCTTATATTACCATGGTGGCAGTGGACGAGGCGCACTGCGTATCGCAATGGGGACACAGCTTCCGCAAGGAGTATTATAATATCCCCGATTTTATTCAGGCCTTGCCGACGAAGCCGCTGGTGGCAGCCTTTACTGCTACGGCGACACCGGATGTGCGCCGCGATATCATTAAACGCCTGGGCATACCGGAGGCCAAAATTGTGGTGACGGGCTTTGACAGGCCTAATCTGCATTTTGCCGTGCAGCGCACGCAGGACAAGGAGCGCTCGCTGTTGGAGTTTATGCGTAAGCATAAAAAGGATTGCGGCGTAGTTTACTGTGCTACGCGCAACAAGGTGGAAAGCGTGACGCAGCTTTTGCGGCGCCAGGGGTTCAGCGCCTTGCGCTATCATGCGGGCCTGACGCCGGAGGAGCGACGCGAAAATCAGAATGCCTTCGTTGGCGGCAGCGTGCCGCTGATTGTAGCAACAAATGCTTTTGGTATGGGTATTGATAAGCCTGATGTGCGCTTTGTGGTGCATTATAATATGCCCAAGGATATTGAAAGCTATTACCAGGAGGCAGGACGCGCAGGGCGTGACGGCCTGCCGTCGGAATGTCTGCTGCTGTATGATAAGGCGGATATTGCGGTTAATACCTATCTTATCGGCCATGACCAGCCTGATTTGACCTGGAAGGAGCACGAGCTCCAGCTGCTGAGCAAAATGACCAACTACTGCAATACGTCCTCCTGCCTGCGCAAGGTGCTGCTGGAATATTTTGGTGAAAAAACAACGTCGCAGTGCAACAATTGCGGCAACTGCGACGTGAATAAGAACGCTTCGTGGCGTAAGTTTTTGAAGTTTTAATTTTTAGTCGATATCAATAGTATTGCCCGGTTTTACAATGAGCACCTTGCTGTCGGTTTCATCCTCAACGGCAGCCTTGAAGGCTTCCACGTCCTGAGCGATGGGCGGCCAGGTGTTGTAATGTACGGGGATAACGTATTTTGCCTGCAGCAGCTTGCAGGCGATAAGTGCATCATTGGGGTCCATGGTGAAGTTGCCGCCGATGGGAAGCACTGCGTATTCAAAAGCATCGAGCTTAGGCAGCAGCTGCATATCGCTGAAGAGTGCGGTGTCACCTGCGAAGTACAGCTTAGTGCCGTAGAAATCGATGACGATACCGCAGGCGTGACCACCGGGAACACCGCTGCCGTGGAAGGCCAGTGTCAGGCGTACCTTGCCGAAGGGAAACTTAAAGGTGCCGCCAAGATGCATAGCGTGTGCTTTGCAGCCGGCATCCTGCGCCAGACCACAGATTTCAGCGGTGGAGATGATGGTAGCGTCACAATTTTTGGCGATTTCAAAGGCACTGCCCAAATGGTCGAAGTGACCATGGCTGACGAAAATATAATCAACCTTGATGTCTTTGGCGGTGAGTCCTTCCGGGTTATCGTCCAGATACGGGTCGAAGATAATAGCGGAATTATTTTTTTCCAAAATAAAGCAGGCATGGTTGATGAAATGGAATTTTGCGGTCATAATTTTCCCTCCTTAATTTGTCAGGCAGATAGCTGTTTGCTGTAAAATTAATTAGCAGCGCTTAGCTGTAATCTTATAAATATTATAGCTTAAATCTACTTTTTTGTGAATTCCTCACTGCAGGGGTGGGAAAAACTTTACAATTTTGCCTCATGTGCGGTAAAATTGATAGCGTGAAATATATAGGAGTAATGCGCTATGAATTATAAAAAAATAACTTTTGCGAGTGTTCTGCTGGGTCTGTCGCTGTACGCCGGCGTGTGTGCGGCAACTGTGCGCGAGGTCGCTGATGAAGCACCGGCCTCCAAGCAGACGATTATCGCTGATAAAAAGGATAAGAAGCTGCTGAACAAAAAGCAGCGCGCTGTCCAAATAACTCAGGAAAAGGATAAAATTGTAGTATCTAACAAACCGGTGGCTAAACCGCCTGTCGGTACGATAAAGGTTCCTGCCGCTCCACGTCCGTCGCTGCTGCAGGAGAAGGATGGCAAATTCTATTTTTCCGGTACTCAGCTGCCGGATGATTATCGTAATATCGCTATTTACGGTGAGGCGATTGCCAGCAAGGCGCAGGCTATTGCCTATATTCTTGCGGCTAACCCGGCTGTGAAGCTGGCCTGCCCGGTAGAGGAGCTGGTGGAGCTGTACTGGCAGGAGGCCAAGCGTGAAAACGTGCGCCCCGACCTTGCACTGGCGCAATCATTGGTGGAAACAGGCGCTTACCGCTATGGCGGTGACGTGCTGCATCATCAGAATAATTTCTGCGGTCTCGGTACTATCGGCGGTGGTGTGCGCGGTGCGTCCTTTGCTACGCCGCAGCTGGGCGTGCGCGCGCATATCCAGCATCTGCTGGCTTATACGCAGACGAAGCGCCCTTCAACCGATATTGTCGATCCGCGCTATGATCTGGCGCATAATATCCGCCTGGAGCGCGGTGTTGTCAACACCTGGTACGGTTTGAACGGTACTTGGGCGATGGGCTCGCTGTATTGCGAAAAGATTATGGCTACCTATCAGAAAATCCTGGCACAGCAGCCTGTTGAGCCGGAGATTAAGCCTGCACCGGCTGAACCGGTTAAGGAAAAGAATAAAAAGAAACGCAGTATGAAGCAGAGAGTTTCCGAAATACTGCAGGAGAAAAAATAAATTAACGACTGCGCAGCAGTCAGCTGAGGAGGCATTCAGTAAAATGCATATAGTTTTAGTTGAACCGGAAATTCCCGGCAATACCGGTAATATTGCACGTCTGTGCGCAGCAACCGGCTGCCACCTGCATTTGGTTCGTCCGCTTGGTTTTTCCGTGGAGGATAAATATTTGAAGCGTGCAGGTCTGGATTATTGGCATCTTGTTGATATCCATTATTATGACAGTGTTTACGAGGTGCTGGAAAAATATAAGGATAACCCCAAGTATTTCCTGACGACGAAGGCACACAGCTCTTATGCCGATGTGCAGTATGCTCAGGACAGCCTGCTGATTTTCGGCAAGGAAACTGCCGGCTTGCCGGAAACCTTGCTGCACGAATATCCCGAAAGCTGCATCCGTATTCCGATGATTGAGGATGCACGCTCTTTGAATTTGTCCAATTCCGTGGCGATTGTGGCTTATGAGGCGCTGCGCCAAAACGGCTTTGCTGATTTAACCCTTTATGGAGGAGAATATAAATGATAATTATCAAGGAATTTGATTTTGACGCTGCGCATTATCTGCCTGCGTATAACGGCAAGTGCGAGCATTTGCATGGTCATACCTATAAGCTGGTGGTAAAGGTGGAGGGCACTCCCGACCATGAGGGTATGGTTATTGATTTTATCAAGCTGAAGAATCTGGTGAAGGACGAGGTGCTGGCACATTTGGACCACGCCTGCCTGAATGATATTCTGCCGGTGCCTTCCGCAGAAAATATCAGCGTCTGGGTTTGGAATAAGCTGGTTGAGCTGCTGAAGAGCGACCATTATCATTTATATGAAGTAGAAGTTTGGGAAACTCGCACCAGTGGCTGCGTGTACAGAGGTGAATGACGTGAAGGATGTACAAAGCGAAAAGGATTTACGCAATATCCCTTTGAAGCATGTGGGAATAAAGGGCCTGCGCTGGCCGATTGAGCTGCGCGATAAAGCACGCGGTACGCAGCACAGCGTAGCGGAGGTAACTCTGGCGGTTGATTTGCCGCATGATATGCGCGGTACGCATATGAGCCGTTTTGTGGAGTGTCTGCGCACTCTCGGCCCTGTAGGCCTCGCTGATGTGGAAGCAATTTTGGACCAGCTGAAGCAGCATCTGCAGGCTGAAAGAGCTTTTATCGAGCTGAAGTTCCCGTATTTTGTGACGAAGAAGGCTCCTGTGAGCGGCATGGAAGCGCCGATGGATATCGATTGCGTGTATAAGGCCGAGAAGGGCGAGAAGCTGCGTTGGCGCATTACAGCTGTTGTGCCGGTGCAGACGCTGTGCCCCTGCTCTAAGGAAATCAGCGAATACGGTGCGCATAATCAGCGTGCCTGGGCGAAGCTGGAGGTTGAGGCGCAGGAGATGGTGTGGCTGGAGGAGCTGGTGGAATATGCCGAGGCTTCCGCAAGCACGCCGCTCTACGGTCTTTTGAAGCGCCCTGACGAAAAATACGTTACGGAGCATGCTTATGAGAATCCGCGTTTTGTAGAGGATGCCGTGCGTGAGGTTGCTTTACGTCTGGAGGCGGATAAGCGCATTACCTGGTATCGCGCAGAGGTGGAGAGCATGGAAAGCATCCATAATCATAACGCCTTTGCTGTTGTGGAAAAAGGTGAGAATGAATGTTATTAAAAGTTAACCGTGAGGGCCTGGAGGCGGCGCTGGCCAGTATCGGCGCTCATGCCGACAGTCTGCCTATTTTTGCTCATAAGGCGGAGATTATTCCGTTCAAGCTGCTGGGTGTGCGTACTCCGGCGGCGAATATTATCAAGCAGGAGATGCTGGCAGTGGGCGGCGACGTTGTAACGCCCGTCGGTGCTGTTACCTGCGCTGCAAAGTATGTTGATATTTTGCTTTTGGGTACGCTGAAGCATTATAAGGTGCTTTTGAAGAAGCTGGCGCAGATGCCTTATTTTGGTATTCCTCAGGCTGCTATTGATTTGGAGATGGCGCTGACGCCGCAAAAGCTGCGCACTACTCTGGCTGACGGCCGCGTGCTGACCTATGAGAAGCTGTGCGTGATGGGAATTTTGAACGTTACGCCGGATTCCTTTTATGAGGGCAGCCGTGTGCCTGCTATGGAGGAGCTGGTGGAGTGTGCCGGCAGAATGCTTGCTGCGGGTGCCGGTGTGCTTGATATCGGCGGTGAGTCTACCCGTCCGGGCAGCGATAGCGTTGATGGGGAGGAGGAGCGCCGCCGCGTAGTTCCTGCGATTACTGCTTTGCGCAAGGCTTATCCCGATGCTGTTATTTCTATCGATACCTATCGTGCGGATACGGCGGAGGCAGCTATTGCTGCCGGTGCTGATATGATTAACGATATCAGCGCGATGGAGGCTGACCCGCGTATGGCTGATGTGGTTGTGGCAACTAAAGCGCCGATTATTCTTATGCATATGCGCGGTACGCCGAAGAATATGCAGCAGAACTGCGAGTACAAGGATGTTGTGCAGGAGGTTGCCGTTTATCTGGCGCAGAGAGCACAGCTTTTGCGTGAGCGCGGTGTGAGTGCGGATAAGATTATTCTGGATCCCGGTATCGGCTTTGCCAAGAATGTGGAGCAGAATTTGCTGTTGATGCGTGATTTGAAGGCTTTGACGAGCTTTGGTTATCCTGTGCTGCTGGCGGCTTCGCGCAAGAGTACGCTTGGTGCTGTGCTGGGCGGTGTACCGGCGGAGCAGCGTTTGGAGGGAACGATTGCGACGAGTCTGCAGGCAATTTACGCGGGGGCGCAGATGGTGCGCGTGCATGATGTTGAGGAGAATGTGCGGGCGATTCGCACACTGGAGGCTATTTTGCGCGGCAGTGCGGAGTAGGTTAGCTTAGAAAGAATTGTTTTAGCAATTATCTGTCACGCTGCGACAGAATAATTGCTGCGAAAGTATCGTTTAGTGTGTTACAGGAAGAATTGTTTTAGCAATTATCTGTCACGCTGCAGCGAAAAATTTTTTAACGGCAATTTCGTGCGGAACAAAGACGAAATTGCAATAAAACTCGCGCTAGGCGAAGTGTTTTTCAGCAGAAGTCAGCTTAGCGCTCAAACAATATTGCAATTTCGGTTGTTCCAGGCACTCATTACCTAAAATTTTTATGCTTTCGCCGCGACAGAATAATTGCTGCGACAGTATCGTTTATTTTGCTGCGTCTATTATAATCACATCAAAAGAACAGGAGTCTGAGATGGCTATTGCATATGTTGCCTTGGGCAGTAACCTGGGCGATAAGAAAAAGAATTTACAGCGCGCGCTGATGCTGCTGATGCAGCAGGGCGTGGAGGTACTGCAGGTTTCCGGCTATTTTGCTACGGAGCCTTATGGTGTGACGGACCAGCCGCAGTTTTTGAATGCTGTGTGCAAGGTGCACACTAATCTGGAGCCTGTGGCGCTTTTGCGTACACTTTTGGCAACGGAGCTGGCGATGGGGCGTGTGCGCCTGCGTCATTGGGGCGAGCGCAATATTGATCTGGATTTGCTGCTTTACGAAAATGTCGTGATGCAGACACCGGAGCTTACGCTGCCGCATCCCGATATGCAGAACAGGGATTTTGTGCTGCTGCCGTTACTGGATATTGCACCGGAGCTGGTACATCCGCTGTTGCATAAAACTGTGCGTGAAATGGCGGCGGAGCTGAACAAATAATGCTGCGATACGAGCGATTTGTTTTACAGCAAATATGCGCTTGTGCTATAATTAAGAAAAAACATCTGGCAGGAGGTAGCTATGAGAATAGATGGTGCCGGCGGTTGCTTTGATAACCGTCTTTATGAAGTTGATATTGATGTAGCTTGGAATATTGCCTTGCTGTGCGTCAATGAGATGGGTGTAACTATTGATGAGCAGGATGATGCTGCACATCAGCTGCACTTCCATAACAAGAAAAAAATTATGCAGCTGGCTATGCAGTCTTTGGATGAGGAAACCGTACAGGTTATCATGGACTCCACTAAGGAGCGTCTGCAGATTTATAACTGGAAGCGCGAGGACAAAGAGGTTAACCAGTTCTATGAGCTGTTCGAAAAGAAGCTCACAGAATACCGTGCCTTTATTTTGTGCCCGAATTGCTCCGCAAAAATCAGCTCGTTGGTTAAGTTCTGCCCCGAGTGCGGCTGCAAAGTAAAATAAGCGCAAAAAAAGAAACCAAATACCGATTGGTATTTGGCTTCTTTTTAAATCCGAACGGATTAGATTGCGCGGTTAACTTTACCGGAACGCAGGCAACGGGTGCAAACGTTCAAGCGTTTAACAGAACCTTCAACAACTGCTCTTACTTGTTGAATATTCGGGTTCCAAGCACGTTTGGTGTGTCTATTGGAGTGGCTGACGTTGTTGCCAGCGAGTTTTCCTTTACCGCAGATTTCGCAGATAGATGCCATTGTTTCCCACCTCCTTAAACGTGATAAGACATAAGGCACATTCAAATTTAACATGAGTATCATACCATAAAGAGCGCAGAAAATCAAGGGAATTTTAAGATAAAGAGGGTATTTTTATAAATGTGGTGGAAAGAACCTGTAACAACACTAAAAGGTGTAGGTGTAAAAAAGGCAGCTGAGCTGGCTGCTCTTAATATTTTCAGCGTGGGTGATTTGCTGGAATTTTACCCGCGTCAGGGAGCTTATCTCGATTATGCCAAGCTCAAAACGATTAAGGAGCTGGATGTAGACAACAGTAAGCAGATTTTCAAAGCGACGGTTTATCAGGTGAAAAACGGCTATGGTGCCAGCCGTCGCAGTTATACGTCGGTGACGGTGCGTGACGAAACAGGTTATGCTACGCTGTACTTTTTCGGCGGGCAGCGCTATAAGGCGCAGAAGCTGAAGCCGGATACAATGCTGCAGATTACAGGCCGCGTAAGGCAGGGGCGCACTACGAAGTCCGTCAGCGAGGTTGATGTGCAGCCTTTGGAGCAGGACGAGGGCAAAACGCCGGGTATTGTCCCGGTGTATGCTTTGAGCGGTAACCTGACGCAGAAGAATCTGCGTACCTGGGTGAGTGAGGCCTTGCGCCTGGCAGCAAAGGATTTGCCGGAAAGTTTGCCGGCGAAGGTTGTGAGCCAGTGCAATTTGCCCGACCGCTATACGGCGCTGAAAAATATTCACTTTCCGGAAAGCTGGGAAGCGTTGCGACGTGCCAAGCAGCGTTTTGTTTTTGAGGAGCTGTTTTTGCTGCAGTGCGGCCTGCTGTATTATCGTCAGCAGAGCCATGATAACAGAGAGGGCATAAAGCACGCTGCAGACGGTGCGCTTGTTAAAGACGTAATGCAGGGACTGCCCTTTGAGCTGACGGCGGCACAGCAGCAGGCGTGGAGAGAGATTTCGCTCGATATGCAGGATAAAAAGCCTATGCACCGCATTCTGCAGGGCGATGTAGGCAGCGGTAAGACGGTTATCAGCGCGCTGGCGTTGGCTAAGGCGGTGGAAAACGGTTATCAGGGCTGCATTATGGTGCCGACGGAAATTTTGGCGGCGCAGCATTTTGAAACGCTGGAGCAATATCTGCAGCCTTACGGTGTGCGTATCGCTTTACTGACAGGCGGTATGCGTGCCAAGGCAAGGCGTGAGCTGCTGCTGAATCTGGAGCTGGGCCTTGTTGATGTAGTTGTGGGTACGCATGCACTTTTGGAGGAGGATGTGCGCTTTGCCAATCTGTCGCTGACGGTGACGGACGAGCAGCACCGCTTCGGCGTAGAGCAGCGTGCACGCCTGTCTAACAAATCGGCTAATGCTCCCGATGTACTGGTAATGACGGCAACGCCGATTCCGCGTACCTTGGCGCTTACTGTTTACGGCGATTTGGATATTTCCGTAATGAAGGGACGTCCGCCGCAGCGTAAGCCGGTGCGGACGCTGTGTTATACGGATGAGCGCCGCCGTGAGGTTTACGCCGGCCTGGTGCGTCAGGTGCAGGCAGGAAGGCAGGCTTATGTTGTCTGCCCGCTGATTGAGGAATCGGACGTTCTTGCTGTGCATAGCGCCGAAAGGGTATACGAGGAGCTGAAGCGCGATTTTCTGCAGGATATTCCCTGTGCTTTGCTGCATGGCAGGCTGAAGGGCGCGGAGAAGGATGCGATTATGAGCAGCTTTGCGGCAGGCGAGCTGAAGGTACTGGTGAGCACTACGGTTATCGAGGTTGGCGTGAACGTGCCCAATGCTACGCTGATGGTGATTGAAAACGCCGAGCGCTTCGGCCTGGCACAGCTGCATCAGCTGCGCGGACGTGTAGGACGCGGCAGCGAGCAGTCCTACTGCGTGCTGCTGACGGCCGCCGATTCGCCGGAGGCACTGGCGCGCCTAAACGTACTGCATGAGAGCGAGGATGGCTTCTATCTGGCGGAAAAGGATATGGAGCAGCGCGGTGCCGGTCAGCTCTTCGGCCTGAAGCAGCATGGCTTGCCAGATTTGCGAATTACTGATATAATGCGAGATGTTGACGTAATTGCGCAGGTTCGTCAGCTGGCGCAGGCGCAGCTGCGTACGCCGGAGGACTGGGCGGAAATCCGCCGTCTGGTGGAAATGCAGTTTGGTGAACGCTTTAATATGATTTTTAATTCTTAAAGAGGTTATAAATACATGAAAAAAGACTGGTTAAAAAATCCTGATGTTTGTGCTAAGGTGACGGCGGCAGTTTTGCTGGTGGCCTTGGTTTTGGGTATTCACTTTTTTGCCGATGATTTCTTCAACAAAACCTTTACACTGGCAATCAGCGGCAATGTCAACGGTCTGGTGGAATATCTGCGCTCCTTTGGCCCATGGGCGATTTTAATCAGTTTTGTGCTGGATGTGCTGATTAATGCCGGCAGCGTTTTCCCGTCGATTTTTCTTTCTACAGCCAATGGTCTGATTTTCGGCCTGCCCTTGGGCATCACAATTTCCTGGCTGGCGGAAACAACCGGTGTGGTTATCAGCTTTTATCTGATGCGCTTCTTCTTCCGCGATACAGCGCAGAGGCTGATAGAAAAAAGCAACTCGCTGAAATCCATTGATGAAGCAAGCAGCAAGCACGGCCTGGAGTGGATGGCCTTCGCCAGGGCGCTGCCGTATTTTCCGTCAGGCATTTTGACGGCGGTTGGTGCTGTGAGCAGTATGAGTGCGCGTGATTACATTATTGCCAACCTTATCGGCAAATTTCCTTCTACAGCGTTGGAGGTTGTCATCGGTCATGATGTAGTTAATTTTCAGGAGCACAGTCAAAGACTGACGCTTTTGATCGTGGTTGTGGGCGCTGTCTTTTTTGCGTATAAAAAGTGGTTCTATAAAAAGGGAAAATAAATTTGCTTAGGCGTCGCTGCAGTAATTTCTGTGGCGGCGTTTTTTCAAGATAGAGATACAGATAGTGAAAGGAAATAACAATGATGGAAAATAAACAATTGCAGCCATGGCAGCAATATCAGGCACTTTATCTGCATATACCGTTTTGCGTACAGAAATGCCTGTACTGTGATTTTGCTTCGTATGCCGGCTTGGGCGAGCAGACGAAGCGTGACTATACCGATGCCGTGTGCAAAGAAATCGCCCTGCGTGCGGATGAGGCTGCAAATATGGCGGCGAACGCCAGCATTTACTTTGGCGGCGGTACGCCGAGCGTGCTGCCGACAGAATGTATCGCCAAGTTGGTGCAGGCCTTGAAGCAGTACGGCTTTTGGCAGCGGCCCTGCGAGGCAACGATTGAGGTAAACCCTGGTACGGCAGATTTAGCAAAGCTGCAGACGCTGCGTAGCCTTGGCTTTGACCGCATCAGCTTCGGCGTACAGTCGCTGCAGGATAACGAGCTGCGGACGATAGGACGCATTCACAACGCGCAGCAGGCGCTGGAAGCGCTGACGCTGGCGCGCAAAGCAGGCTTTGCGCGCGTCAGCGCGGATTTGATTTACGGCCTGCCGTCGCAGACGCTTACCAGCCTGCAGGATACGCTGGAGCATCTGGCTGATACGGGCATTGAGCATATTTCTGTTTATGGCCTGATTGTGGAGGAGGGCACGCCGCTGGCGAGCCTTGTGGATAAGGGCAGAATAACTTTGCCTGACGAGGACACGGCGGCGGATATGTACGAGTTGGTGCAGAGCTTTTTGCGCGAGCGTGGTTTTGAACGCTACGAAATATCAAACTACGCCAAAAACGGCCAGTATTCGCGGCACAATACTGTTTACTGGCAGTATCGTCCTTACATGGCCTTTGGCGCTGCCGCCTGCGGCTTTGACGGCCAAAGAAGGCGCACCGGGCTGAGTACGGTCAGAGAATATATTGAGCAGCTTACAAGCTTTAGCAGCGGCGATTTGCGCACGAGCGCTTTATATAATGTAGAAGAATTATCTTGTGCAGAGCTGCTGGAGGAGTTCATGTTCATGGGGCTGCGTCACAGCGAAGGCGCGAGCCTGGCGGAGGCTCGCGAGCGCTTTGGCGTTGATGTGCTGCAGCGCTTTGCCTCTGAACTGGCACCGCTGTTTGAACAAAAGCTTATTGCATATGATGCAGGTACGCAAAGACTGCGCCTGACGGAGCGTGGTATGGAGGTCGGCAATCAAATATTTGAAGTTTTTGTGATAAGTTAAAAATAAATAAAAAAGGTGTTGACAATAAAGTAGGCTAGTGCTATCCTAGTATCAAGATGTTAGCACTCCTAATGATAGAGTGCTAACAATCAAAATGAGGTGGGAATATGTTAAACGAAAGAAAGAAAAAAATTCTCCAGCTCATAATTGAGGATTATATTTCAACTGCTGAGCCTGTAGGTTCAAGGACGATTGCCCGCAAATATGATTTGGGCCTCAGTCCTGCGACCATCCGTAACGAGATGAGTGACCTGGAGCTTCTGGGTTATCTGGAGCAGCCACACACCTCGGCCGGACGTGTACCGTCGGCTCAGGCTTATCGTCTTTATGTTGATTCGCTTGTTGAACCCGGCACTCTGACAGATAATGACAGAGCGCTGATTAACGGCTGGTTCAGCGAAAGACGCAGAAGCATTGATGAAATCTTCCAGTCAACGGCGAAAATTCTTTCCCGGATGACGAAGAATGTTTCGATGGTGCTGGCTAACCGTGATGCCGGTGCGTGCTTCCGTTATATGAAGTTTTTACCTCTGGATGAGCACCATGCCATCCTGTGCATTGTAACAGATGACGGCAATGTGGCCAATTGCGTGGTAGAAATTCCTTTGGGAATGCGGCCAGAGGAGCTGGACTACATGGCAGGACGCGTCAGCAGACTGCTTGAGGGCAGAGAGCTGGCGAATATTACCGAGGACCTGTTGCAGGCGGTGCATAGCAATATAGCAGATGATAAGCTGCTGTTCACGTCGCTGGTACAGTCCATCCGCCAGATGCGTCAGAAATACCAGCAGCAAAAGGTTTTCCTGGGTGGCACCAAGCAGCTGCTGAACCAGCCGGAATTCCGCGACGTGGAGCGTGTGAAAAATCTTCTGGGTATCCTGGAGGAGGAGCGCGTGGTACGCGATTTGCTGAAGGCAGGCGAGGACAGCGGACTGAAGATCACGATTGGCAGTGAAAACAAATTCACCGGCATTCAGGATTGCAGCATGGTACAGGCAACCTACCGTCTTAACGGTCAGATAGTCGGTACGATGGCAGTTCTTGGCCCGACGCGTATGGAATACGGCAAGGTAATCACTGTTATGGATTATCTGCATAAGTATTTGAAAACGATGTTCGAGCAAAAGCCCGACAAGAAATAAAACTAAGGAGGAAGAGCCTTGCAGGATAATGAAATGAAAGAAAAACAGGCTGAGCAGGAGGCTGCGGAAGCGAAGGCTGCCGAACAGGAAACTGCGGAAGCTGCAGAAGCTGAAAAAGCTGAAGATGCTGAAGATGCAAAAAATGCGGAGGAAGCCGCTGAGCCTGAGGTTGACCCGAAGGATGCTAAAATCGAAGAACTGCAAAATCGTTTGCTGAGATTGCAGGCCGATTTTGAAAACTTCCGCCGTCGCACCAATATAGAAAAGGAACAGCTTTCCACCTTTATAACAGCAAATGTGGTTGGCAAGTTCTTAAAGGTTTTAGATAATTTTGAGCGTGCCGAAGCAAGCGTCGAAAAGGGCGATAATGTGGATGCAGTTGTCGACGGTATGAAAAAAATCCGCCGTCAGTTTGAAGATGCCTTCAAGGATTTGAAGGTAGAAGAAATCGAAGCTCAAAATGCTAAATTTGACCCGAACATCCACGAAGCTGTAATGCGTGGTCATAATCCGGAGCTGGATGATGAAATCGTAGATATGGTTTTCGAAAAAGGCTATAAGCTGGGTGATAAGGTTATCCGTCACAGTAAGGTAAGAGTAAACACCAACGAATAAGGCTGGCATGCTCTTCACAATAAATTAAAAAAATATATCACATCGATTCGGTAAAAATGTGGCATTTGCCGCATCACCGAAGGATAGTAATCAGGAGGATAAAAATCATGGCTAAAGTAATTGGTATTGACTTAGGTACTACTAATAGTGTTGTTGCAGTTATGGAAGGCGGCGAACCTACCGTCATCACTAACCAGGAAGGCAGCCGCTTAACCCCGTCTGTTGTAGGCTTTGCTAAAAACGGCGAGCGTCTTGTTGGTCAACTGGCAAAACGTCAGGCTGTTTCCAACCCTGACAGAACCATCAGCTCCATCAAACGTCACATGGGCGAAGGCTCTTACAGAGTAACTATCGACGACAAAAAATATTCCCCGGAAGAAATTTCCGCAATGATTCTGCAAAAACTGAAAGCTGATGCAGAAGCTTATCTGGGCGAAAAGGTATCCCAGGCAGTTATCACTGTTCCTGCATACTTCAATGACAGCCAACGTCAGGCTACTAAAGACGCTGGTAAGATTGCAGGCCTCGATGTTCTGCGTATCGTCAACGAGCCTACCGCTGCTTCTCTGGCATACGGCATTGATAAAACCGACGACCATACCATCATGGTATACGACCTCGGCGGCGGCACCTTCGATGTATCCATTCTGGATGTAGGCGACGGCGTATTCGAAGTAAAAGCAACCAACGGTGATACTCATCTGGGCGGCGATGACTTCGATAAGAAAATCATGGACTGGATGGTTGACGAATTCAAGAAAGCTGAAGGCATTGACCTTTCTACCGACCGTATGGCTATGCAGCGTCTGCGTGAAGCTGCTGAAAAAGCTAAAATCGAATTGTCCGGCGTTATGAGCACCAACATCAACCTGCCGTTCATCACTGCAGGTGCTGACGGTCCGAAACATCTGGATATGGATCTGACTCGTGCTAAATTCGAAGCAATGACTGCTGATCTGGTTGAACGCACCATGGGCCCTGTTCGTCAGGCTATGAGCGATGCAGGTCTTTCCGCAAGCGATATCAGCAAGGTAATCCTGGTTGGCGGTTCTTCCCGTATCCCGGCTGTACAGGCTGCTATCAAAGCATTCATGGGCAAAGAGCCTTACAAAGGAGTTAACCCGGATGAATGCGTTGCAGTAGGTGCTGCTATTCAGGCCGGCGTTCTCTCCGGTGAAGAAGGTACCGGCAACGTACTGCTGCTGGATGTAACTCCGTTGTCCCTGGGTATTGAAACCCTCGGCGGTGTATTCACCAAGATTATCGACCGTAACACCACCATCCCGACCTCTAAGAAACAGGTATTCTCTACCGCTGCTGATAACCAGCCTTCCGTTGATATCCATGTTCTGCAAGGTGAACGTGAAATGGCTGCAGACAACAAAACTCTGGGCCGCTTCGAGCTGTCCGGTATCCCGGCTGCACCGCGTGGAATTCCTAAAATTGAAGTTTCCTTCGACATCGATGCTAACGGTATCGTTAACGTAAGCGCTAAAGACCTTGGCACCGGCAAAGAACAAAAAATCACCATTACCTCCTCCGGCACCCTGGATAAGGACGAAGTAGACAGAATGGTTAAAGAAGCAGAAGCTAATGCTGAAGCTGATAAGAAACGTAAGGAAGGCGTAGAAGTTCGCAACCAGGCCGACAACATGTGCTATCAGGCTGAAAAGACCATGAAGGACATGGAAGGCAAAGGCAAGGACGAATTGATCGCTAAGGTTAAAGCTGCTGTTGACACCCTGAAAGAAACCATGAAGGGCGACGACCTCGACAAGATTAAAGCTGATACCGAAGCTCTGACCAAACCGCTGTACGAGCTGAGCGCTGAGCTTTACAAAGAAACTCAGGCACAAGAGGGTGCTGCAGGCGCACAAGGCGCTGCAGGTGCTCAAGGTGCTAAAAAAGCCGATGATGATGTTGTAGATGCGGAAGTTGTTGACGACGACAAGAAATAATCCTGTCTATAAGGCACCATCTGCGTCGTTGAAACGTCTAGACGTACTAAAAGTACGCCGTCGCCGTTTCGCCTAGCATCTGATACCTTCTCACCAGCCTTCGGGTTAGGTGAAAAGCACCATCTGCGTTGTTGATACAGATGTAAAAAAGTAATATAATATTAGTGCCCAGCTGCTGTGGCAACCGCCATCATGCATCTGGGCATTATATGCTTAAATAATATTCGGTAGAAAAGTTATAGGAGGCGCCTGTTTTGGCTAAGAGAGATTATTATGAGGTACTGGGGGTAAGCAAAACCGCTTCCCAGGACGAAATAAAAAAAGCATTCCGTAAACTGGCCCTGAAATATCATCCTGACCGCAATAAGGGCAACGAAGAAGCCATGAACAAATTCAAGGAAGCCAATGAGGCTTACAGCGTCCTTTCCGATGAGCAGAAGCGCCAGCAGTATGACCAGCTTGGCCCTGATGCCTTCGAACAGGCGCAGACTGCCGGCGGCGCTGGCGGCAATCCGTTCGGCGGTGGCTTCGGTGGCTTCGGCGGCGGTGGCATGGAGGATATTTTCGACATGTTCTTCGGCGGCCAGGGACGCGGTCGCGGTGGCCGCGAAGCGGGCCCGCAGCGCGGTGCGGATTTGCGCTTTGATATGGAAATTACCTTTGAAGAGGCAGCTTTCGGCGTAGAGAAGGAAATCAACCTGTATCGCGACGAAACCTGCGACCATTGCCACGGCGATGGTGCAGAGCCCGGCTCCAAGGTTGAAACCTGCCCTGAATGTCACGGCTCCGGCTATGTACGCTTCACCCAGAACACCATGTTCGGTCAGATGGTTAATGAGCGTCCGTGCTCCAAGTGCCACGGCGAGGGCAAGATTATTTCTAACCCCTGTAAGGAATGCCGCGGCAAGGGTACTGTGAAGAAGAATAAACGCCTGAAGGTAAAAATTCCGGCAGGTGTAGATAACGGCTCTCGTCTGCGCGTAAGCGGCGAGGGCGAGGCCGGTGCTAAGGGCGGTCAGAGCGGTGATCTTTACGTATATCTGTACGTGAAGCCACACAAGTTCTTTGAACGTGATGGCACTACTGTTCTGTGCGAGGTACCTGTCAATATCGTACAGGCAACCCTGGGCGCTGAGATCAAGGTTCCTACGCTGGATGGTCAGGTAACCGTGAAGGTTCCCGAAGGCACTCAGCCCGGTAAGGTGCTGCGCCTGAAGGAGAAGGGCATTCCCAGCCTGCGCGGCGGTCAGCGCGGTGATCAGCTGGTTCGCATCAAGGTAGTTGTGCCTACTAAGCTGAACGAAAAGCAGAAGGAAGCGCTGCGCAGCTTCGGCGAAATCAGCAAGGACAATATCAGCCCTGAGGAAAAGAGCTTCTTCAATAAAATCAAAAATCTTTTTAAATAAAAACTGTAAAAAGCTTGACACTTATCAGGCTATGTGTTATCATATTCTAGTAACAAAGCAGAAGCCACTCGCTTCTCACCTTGCGGCAAACGCTCGACAGGGTTGGATATGATATTCATGCGGGTGGAATTTGTTCTGCCCGCTTTTTTTGTTTTGCTTATATCTGATATGTTACAGATTTTATAAGCAGTAATTGCTTATCTGATGTTCATGGAGGTGAATTGTTATAAGTAAGGAAAGCTTGCGTATTAACGAAGAAATTCGTGCGCGTGAAGTGCGTGTTATTGCCAATGGGGGCGAACAGCTCGGCATTATGTCCAGCCGTGACGCTCTGAAGCTTGCATTAGAAAATCATCTGGACTTAGTCGAAATTGCTCCGACAGCAAAACCGCCTGTGTGCCGGATTATGGATTATGGCAAGTATCGTTACGAGCAGCAGAAACGCGAAAAAGAAGCTCGTAAGAAACAAAAGACCTTCGACATTAAAGAAGTTAAGCTGCGTCCCGGTATCGAGGACCACGACTTCAATGTTAAGTATAAGAATGCAGTACGTTTCCTGGAAGATGGCGATAAGGTAAAAGTTACCATCATGTTCCGTGGCCGCGAACTGTCTCATCCTGAGCTTGGCGAGGTGCTGCTGAATCGTATGGCACAGCAGTTGAAAGAAATTGCCGTCGTAGAAAGAGTTCCAAAATTAGAAGGCAAAAACATGATTATGATTGTTGCGCCAAAACCTGCTAAATAATAGAGGAGGAAATCACAATGCCGAAAATGAAAACCCGTAGAGCTGCTGCAAAGCGCTTCAAAAAAACTGCTTCTGGTGAATTCAAACATTTTAAAAACTTCAAGAGCCACATTCTCGAACATAAATCTCCTGCACGTAAGAGAAACCTGCGTAAAGCAGCTCTGGTGCACAAGACTGACAAAGAGCATGTAGCAAAAATGCTCCCGTACGCATAATTAAGAGATTTAAAGGAGGATACTAACAATGGCAAGAGTTAAAGTGGGCGTAACCGCTCATCGTCGTCATAAACACATTCTGAAACTGGCTAAAGGTTACTATGGTTCCCGCAGCAAACAATTCAAAAAAGCTAACGAGCTGGTAATGAAAGCTCTGTCCTATGCTCGTCGTGACCGTCGCGCTAAAAAACGCGAGTTCCGTCGTCTGTGGATCGCTCGTATCAACGCTGCTACCCGTGCTAACGGCCTGAGCTACAGCCGTTTCATCTGCGGCCTGACCAAAGCCGGTATCGAAATGAACCGCAAAGTTATGGCTGACATGGCTATCTATGACTCTGCTGCTTTCGCTAAGCTGGTAGAAGCTGCTAAAGCTGCTCTGTAAGAGAAAAGTAAATACTGACTGGTGCGTAGGCGCTGGTCTGAGCCTGCTCCTGTGTGCGCACGGGAGCAGGTTTTTTTGTAATTTATGAGGGGTTTAGTTTTATGCTAGTAGTTTTAAGTAAAGCCCTGGCCTTTGTGCTCATCATACTTATAGGCTATATCTGCAAACGCCGCGGCTTTTTTTCACCGACCGACTATCAGGTCGTGAGCAAAATTGTTTTGAATATTACGCTGCCCTGTGCCGTAATCAACAGCTTTGCGCATTTTGAGATGGATTATTCCTTAATCGCTGCCGTCTTTTTAGGCTTATGCGGCAATCTGCTGATGCTGTTTGTATCCTTGATGCTGACGCGCGGTGATACGCCGGCAACCAAGATTTTCTATATCTTCAGCCTTGCCGGTTATAATGTAGGCTGCTTTACGCTGCCGTTTGCGCAGGCCTTTTTAACGCCCTTTGCCGTAGTCGGCCTGTGTATGTTCGATGTGGGCAATTCCATTATGTGTACCGGTATGACCTATGCGTTGACTGCCTCCTGCATCGGCTATGCGGACGGACGCAAGGACAAATTCAGCATGAAGAATATTACGGATAAGCTGCTGCACTCGGTGCCGTTTGTCGTCTATATCAGTATGCTGCTGCTGTCGCTGGCAGGATTCCACTTCCCCAAGAGTGTGTACACGTTTACGGAGATTGTGGGCACAGGCAACCCGTTTTTGAGTATGCTGATGATTGGTATGATGTTTGAACTCAAGCTGGATAAGCGGGCCATGGGCTACGTTAAGGAGCTGTTCAGCGTTCGTTACGCAGTATCACTGGCGTGCGCCACAGCCTTTATTTATCTGGCGCCGTTCAAGCAGGAGATAAATTATGTGATTGCGCTGGCCTTTATGGCACCTTGCACGATTATAGGTCCGATTTTTGTGGAAAAGCTGGGAGCTAATGTACAGCTGGCCAGCCTGTTCAATTCATTGACGATTATTACCAGCGTCATTCTTTTTACAGCCTTTTTCATTATAATAAACGGCTGATTGACGCTGGCTCAGATATATTAGTATAATAGTAGAAAAGTAATGTGACTACGTATAGAGGAGAAACGAGATGGAACTTACCGGATTGCAAAACCCAATGGTGAAGGCTGCAGCAGAGCTGAAGCAGAAGAAATATCGTCAGCAGCAGGGCCTGTTTTTGGCGGAAGGCCTGCGTACTGTGGAAGAGGCAGTGCGTTACGGCGCCGTGCAGAGCATTTTTTATACTGCGATTGAGGATGATCGCACCCGCGCTGTGCTGGAAGAGGCTGCTGCCAAGCAGATTAAGCTCGTCTGTGTGAGCGACAAGGTGCTGAAAAAAATTGCCGATACCGAAACGCCGCAGGGAATTATTGCCGTATGTGAAATGCGCAGTAAGCGCTTGGATGATTTTCTGGCATCCGGTAAAATGCTGCTTGTTCTGGACCGTGTAACAGATCCGGGAAATATAGGCACCATGCTGCGTACTGCGGATGCGGCCGGTGTAGGTGGCTTGCTGCTTTTGCAGGGCTGCGCTGATATTTATGCGCCGAAAACAGTGCGTGCTTCCATGGGCTCGCTGTTCCACCTGCCGGTGCTGAGCGGTTTGAGCGAGGAGCTGTTGGTGCAGGCGGCACGTAAGGCAGGATATGAGCTGCTGGTTACCTGCCTGGACGGCGCGGATAATTTGTACAAGGCTGATTTGCAGGGACGTTTGGCTTTTGTTATGGGTAACGAGGCCAACGGCGTGAGTCCTGCTTTGCTGGCGGCAGCAGACAAGCGCGTCTTTATCCCTATGCAAGGACGTGCGGAATCGCTGAACGTTGCTATGGCTGCCGGTATAGTTATGTTTGAGGCGCTGCGTCAAAAGCTCAAATAAATTTTAAAATTATTGCTTGACAAAAGCTTTCTGCTATAATATAATATCTATGTTGCCTATGGATGGGTTCCCGAGTGGTTAAAGGGAGCAGACTGTAAATCTGCCGCGTTTCGCT
>ERZ1026776.229-NODE-229-length-42457-cov-82.977690_pt1 | contig 42457 bp, 28 predicted proteins | sample MGYA00380125_ERZ1026776 | MGnify/ENA primary metagenome ERZ1026776 (study PRJEB33269, sample SAMEA4719761) | human gut metagenome | biome: human-associated habitat; feature: organic feature; material: feces | place: Cameroon | collected 2013-10 ...
AAAAGCTCGTATTTAGTATTAAGAAAACTCATTTCAAGCATCAAGGAATGTCCCCCGAGGCTTTGCCCAACTTTGCCCGGAACTTTGGGCACTTTTAACCGGGATTGTCGGTTAAAAGCACCCGTGTTCCCGGGCATGGTTGCTCATGTTCCTGGGCATAAGTACTCATGTCCGTGGGTACAAAGTTGTAAAAACGTGGTATCGTTTTTACAACTTATTTATAGCACCCATTCCAACCAATTCTCTGGTGTTACAATGGCTTTTTCCTTCACATCGTATGCAGTAAGAAAGGTATTCGGAAATTGAGTGTTGGCTCTCTTGGGATTCCATTTCATCTCAAACAAAGAGAATTGTCCGTCACACTCCTCTATATAATCTATTTCCTGCTGCTGGTTGGTTCGCCAGAAATAACTGTTCACATATCTACCGGCATACTGATTTGCCTTTAACCGCTCACTGATGAAGAAGTTCTCCCACAAGGCACCAACATCCTGGCGAAGCGAAAGTGGAGCAAAGTTCTGCAAAATGGCATTGCGGATACCATTGTCATAGAAATAAAACTTCTTAGCCTTCTTTAATTCTGTGCGAAGATTGCGACTGAACCCACTCAACTTAAAGATGATATAACATTTCTCCAGCAAATCAATATATTTTTCCACCGTCTTGTTATCTGTTCCCACCGTTTGTGCCAACTCATTATAAGAAACCTCGCTCGTTACCTGTAAAGCCAAAGCAGTAAGCAACTTGCCCAGCAAAGCAGGGCGACGAACGCTTTCTAAATTGAGCAAGTCTTTATAAAGATAACTGTTAGCCAGATTATAAAGCAGCTCCTTCGCATCTGCGGCATGATTAATGACATCAGGATAAGACCCATATATAAGTCGATTTTCCAATGTCTGCTTGACACCCAACAGCCCCTGGGATTTGAGCAATTCTCCAGTAGAAACAGGGAAGAGATGGTACTCAAACTTACGTCCGGTCAACGGCTCATTAAGTTTGTTCTGTAATTCAAACGAGGAAGAGCCGGTTACCAGTAGCTGCACATCGGGAAAATTATCAGTGATTCTTTTCAACACCATTCCGATGTTCTCTACTCGTTGTGCTTCATCAATGACAACAATCCGATGATGTCCGATCAGCAGTTTGAGTTCGGCAGAGTTAATCTGCGACAGCATCTGTATTACCTCCGGCTCATCGCAATTCAAAGACAGGGTTGGTTCGTCGTGCTTTTCAAGAATCATTTTGAAAAGCGTACTCTTTCCCACCTGTCTCGCTCCAATCAGGATGATAGCCTTTCCGGCAAACATCCTTGACTCTATCACATCATGCAGTTGACGTTGTATCATATCATTAAACCCTTTCCATTATTAATAAAGTTCTTTGTTTCAATTTCGGCACAAAGATAAGAAAAAAAATCCTAATCCCAAAATTTATACTGATTTTTGGGATTGTAATCCCAAAATTCTATATGATTTTTGGGATTAGAGGCAAAAAAGGATGAAATGAAGCCTTTTTTGAAGCATCAATCTAACTCTTCCACCAGGCATTCCATGTCTTCTGCCAGGTGTCCCATATTCCGTCAGGAGTCCCTTCTTCCGTTAGGAAATAGCGTGGTAACAAATGGCAATAGCGTGGTAACAGAAACAGGGTTATTACCACGCACAAACAATTATGTATCAAACTGTTATCTTCTGCGTGGCAATAGTGGTATTAAAATTCAAAAACTTTTTTATACGTAAGCATAGCAAAAGCCGCAGCCTTTTATCATTTTCTGACGTTTCGCATGTGGTTCAAGTATGGGCTAGGAGCTTCTGCCCTTTCAGGGCGTGTGGAGCCAATTTGCGAAAGTTGAATCATCAAAATGGAGGGTTTGGGGAGCATATTAAATGATGAAACTAAGTTTTTTTGATGCAAAATGAAATTGAACCAAAATGAACCAACTTTGTTTCGAATATTATTGTTATCTTTGCAACCGATAAGGCCTCTTCACCTTTTTAAGTTGAAAGGCTAAGGAAATGTAGTAAATAATAAAAAATTCAATAACTTAAAACAAAGCGTATGAAACGACTTTTACTTTTATCAGTCATGTTCTGTATAGGAGTACTGCAAGGATTTGCGCAAAATGCCTCCTTCACATATACTGACGAGAATGGAGTGAATTGGGATTGTTTTTTAATCCAAGGAGGGAATACTATGTCTGATGGGACGTATGAAGACTACTCCGAAGTTTATATTGAAGGAGCAAGTAACTATGGGGAAGAAGTCACTGTTCCTGAAACAGTCAAGTATGATGGCAAAAGCTATGTAATTACCAAACTTCGTGACGTTTTTAGAGATAGCAAAACAATTAAAAAGGTTATTTTACCAAAATCAGTAACTTGGTTATTAGATAATACATTCAATAATTGCACGCTTCTTTCCGAAATTGTGAACACCGAACAAATCAAAATATGCGGTGAATCGACATTTAGTGGTTGCAGTTCCTTGAAGAACATAGATTTAAGTAGTTGTGAAGAAATAGATTATAACGCTTTCGCAAACTGCAATAATTTACAATCAGTCAACCTCAAAAAATGTAAAACTATTCAAATGGATGCATTTTCAAGTTGCAGTAATTTACAATCAGTAGGAGACCTTTCAAGTTGTACAACGATAGGGAATGGAGGATTCCAATTTTGTTCATCATTGAAGTCAATAGACATCAGTAATTGTAACTCTTTAGACTATTCTGTGTTTCAGGGTTGTTCAAAACTTGAAGAAGTAAAACTTTCTGAGCAGATAAATAAGATAAACGGAAATATATTTAATGGATGCACAAACCTAAAAAGTATCGATTTAAGCAATTGTACATCTATTGGTGAAGACGCATTCTGTGAATGCCGGAGTTTAACATCCTTAGGAAACACAGCTTTGCTAAATTCAATTCAAAGAAACGCATTTTCGAATTGCGCCAATTTAACAACCATCGATTTATCAAACTGCACCTTTATTGGGGAAAATGCTTTCAGCAACTGCGCAAAACTTTCCAATATAAGCCTTTCAAAATGTAAGCTCATAGAAGCCAACGCTTTTAATCAATGTACAGAATTAACAGAAGTTGATTTATCATCCTGCTCATCTCTGGCTAATGGTATTTTCTTTGGTTGTTCAAACCTTAAAAGGATAAAAGGCATCGAGAATTTCACAACTATTCCCGCTAATGCCTTTGAGGGGACAGGCATCGAAACTTTATCATTGCCTCTATGTACAACTATACAAGAAAGTGCATTCAAGGAATGCCTGCAATTAAAGTCAATTAATTTGCCTAAATGTGAAACAATAGGAAACTACAAGACTATATACGACTCAAACGGAGTCTTTCAAGGATGTTGCAATCTTCAACAAGTAGAATTGCCAAACTGCACAACCATTGCTCCCTACACATTTTATGGTTGCACTAGATTAAGCTCTATCAACATTTCTGTATGTCAATTTATTGGCAAGGTGGCATTTGCAAACTGTGGTAACTTGAATGCAGTTTCACTGCCTAATACAATACAGGAATTGGGATACAAGTGTTTCAATGGCAACACCATGTTAACACTATATGCTAAAAATGTACCAACATTAGATAATAACCCTGGCAATTATCATGATGATATGGATAACTCCGTTTTAGGCAAAAACGTATTAATCATTGTACCAGAGGAGTCACTCGCTGCTTATCAGGCAGCTGATGTTTGGAATACAATGAGCGAGAGAATCTTCCCATTGGGAACTCAATTTGATTATGACGTAGAGGCTACAGCGCAAGCTAGTACATCCGGACTTCAGAAAGCGATTGGAGAGAAGAATCTTAGAAGCGTGGTGACTCTTAAGGTAAAGGGATCCATCAATAGTTACGACATTATGGTTATGCGTAACAAGATGGATAATCTTCATCATCTGGACTTGGCTGATGCGGATGTTAAGAGCAACACATACGATTATTACACAGGATATAGTACCCAAGATGACATTCTGGGTCCTCATTCTTTTGCTGATCTCGACAAGTTAATGACTGTCAAGTTGCCAAAAAGCGTGAAGTATATCAATCAGGCCTTTAACAACTGTAGCCAGTTGCGTTCTATTGAAATGCCAGAGAATCTAATTTGCGTAGGCGATACTACAGATTGGAATAATTGGGCAGATAATAACGGTGCCTTTACAAATTGTACCAATCTTGAAGAAATCATATTCCACAATTGTGAGAGGATTGGAGGAGAAGCTTTTTACAACTGCAACTCCTTACAAGAAATCGCATTGCCAAAGAATCTGAAATATGTTGGAAGCTATGCTTTTGCTGAGTGCAAACAATTAAAAGATATCATTTTTCCTAGCGAAGTAGATACAATCAGCAATGATGCTTTTGGCAGCTGCGATAACTTGACCTCCGTTCAATTTCCACCTTCTTTAAAGAGCATCGGATCTTCTGCATTCCACGATTGTTACAAGCTTAATAGTATCAATCTTCCTGCTCTTACAAGCATTTCAAGCAGTACATTTTCGAATTGCTGCGACTTGAAAGAAGTAAAGCTTCCTAGTACCCTGGAAAGTATCGGCGACTATGCATTTTCAAACTGCTTCAAGTTAACCAAGGTATATACCTACACCGTCTTGCCGATCAATATCGACCAGAATACATTTACTAACTTCAAGGCAACTACGCTCTATGTGCCAACCCAGAGCTACGACAACTACTACTGGAGCACACAGTGGGGACAGTTTAAGGAAATCAAGGAGTTTGATGAGCCTTATACCTATATCTATCTCGACAACGAGTTTACACTCGAAAAGAGATTCGAAGGTACTCCGGATATCGACATCAAGAACAATGGTGCTCTTACCGTAAACGGAAAGGATAACCAGGATGCAGGCGAAGTAACCGTTAAGGGAGATGGCAACAGCTCTGCCGGAACACTGATTACAGACGGTAACCTGGATGCCAAGAAACTGAGATTCGACATCACTGTCAATGCCAACCAATGGTATTTCTTCAGCTTCCCATTCGATATCAACCTCGCTGACATCAAGTCACCAGGCAAATACGTGTTCCGCAAATACAACGGTTCACTCCGTGCCGACCAGGGTACAGGCGGATGGGTTGACCTGGCTAGCGACGAAACTACCCTCAAGCAGGGCGTAGGCTATATCTTCCAGACTGCCCAGAGCGGTAACCTCACCCTGAGAGTAACCAAGGAGAAGTTCGGAAAACTGGATGCCAACAACATCGTGAAGGATTTGAGCAGCTATCCATCTGCCGACGAGCAGAACGCAAGCTGGAACTTCATCGGCAACCCACAGATCAGTTACATGGATGCAGCTTCCCTCGGCTACGACGCTCCTATCACCTATTGGAACGGAAATTCCTACGAGGCAGTGCGCCCAGGCGACGACGAGTTTGTCCTCCAGCCATTCCAGGCATTCTTCGTACAGAAGCCAGTGGACGTAAGCAACATCGAGTTCAAGGCTGAAGACCGTATCACCAAGAGCGAGAGCATCAACAAGCAGAACAATGCACGCGCCAGAAGAATCGGTCGTGGTATCAACCCAGAGCGTCTGCTCATCAACCTCACCCTGAGCGACGGCAACCATACCGACAAGACCCGCGTGGTATTCAACGACAAGAAGAGCCTGGCTTACGAGCTGGATTGCGATGCAGCCAAGTTTGCTGCCATCAACGATGCCCCTCAGTTCTATACCATCGAGGCAAAGGCAGGCAACCTCGCCATCAACGAACGACCAATGGGTAGCGTGAAACTCGGTTTCGCTGCCAAGAAAGCAGGCAACTTCACCATCTCTGCCAAGAGAATGGACCAGCCTATGCTCCTGCAGGATAACCAGACAGGTGCTACTTACGACCTGACAGAAGGCGACTACCAGTTTGCTTCCAACGCCGGAACCTTCGAAAACCGTTTCGTTCTCGTTCCTAGCAGAGGCACCACAGGCATCGCCGACATCGTGAAGAAGACCGGTATCAACATCATGCCAACCGATGCAGGTATCAACCTCAACGGCGTAAACGGCAAGAAGGTTACCATCTATGCTGCCGACGGCACCATGCTCGCATCGCGCACCTTCGACGGCATGCTCAACCTGATGAAGGGAGTATACATCGTAAAGATAGACAACCTTTCTACCAAGGTGATGGTGAAGTAATCATACGCAGAATGATCAACGGAAATAAAATTCGAGCCTATGAAAAGAATCATCATCCATAGCGTCACCACATGGCTGCTGCTCTTCCTGAGCAGCACCATGCTGATGGCAGCTCTGCCAGACGACGACTTCAACCCCGTAAACCCACCCGACCCGATGATGAAATACAAGGTGGAGGTGGCGTATTCGGAATACGGATATACATCGGGAGGCGGAACCTACAACTGGGGAGACGAAGCCTACATCAGTACTTCTGCCAACAACGAGAACTATCAGTTTGCCTACTGGCTGAAAAACGGAGTGAAATACTCGGAAGAATCCTCCTTTATATATAAGGTGGAAGAATGGAACGTCAAGTTCGAGGCGGTTTACGACTACAAGCCGGTGAGTCCGTCGGAACCTCAGCCCATGAACCGATACCGCCTCTATCTGACCACTGACGATGAGGGCAACTGCTCCTTCAACCGCACCAGCGGCGAAAAGGTGGAAGCGGGAAGCTTCGTCTGGCTGTCGGCATATCTCAGTTCGGGTTACATCTTCAAGGGATGGTACCTGGGAGACGAACTGATCAGCACAGACCAGGACTTTCAATACGAGATGCCTAAGCAGAACGTTACGCTCAGGGCACACATCGTTTACAGTCCGAGCAGTCCGAGCGACCCGGGCGGAACGGGACAGGGCAACGTAGACAACAGCAGCGGAATCGATGAAGTTACCCTAAGCCCATCAGCCTGCTCCAACCGTATCTACCAGTTGGACGGAACGAGCGCTGCCCAGCTCCAGAAGGGCAAAGTCTATATCAGAAACCACAAGAAATTCATCGCCAGGTAACCTGGCGGTGATTTTTCTGCAAATGATAATAAACTAAACTTGATAATATGAAGAGAAAACTTTTACTCTTTTGTATCCTGGCTTTTGCGGCGATAGCTGTGTCGGCCCAGAACAACCTGGTGATCAGAAACTTCAAGTATGACCAGTATGACCAGACAGCCAACCTCAAGGGTACACAAAAGAAAGACAACAACGGCAGGACGGCAGCCCTGCTCAAGATTGAGACCAATCTTGACAACCTCGCCTTCGACGGCGGAAGTTATGGTATCGTAACCACCCAGCACAAGACGGGACAATGGTGGGTTTATGTGCCGGAGCGTGCACAGAAGATTACCATCCGACATCCTAAGTATGGTGCCTGCGAGTATTACTACCCATCGGAAATCAAGGCAGCAAGAACCTACACCATGAAGCTTACCCTGGAAGGTATGGATGTTGCCCTGGAAGCTTCGGTGGCTGGTGCTACCATCACCGTGGACGATGAGAAGATAGGAAAGACACCGCAGACCGTCTACCTATCTTACGGCATCCACCACATCACAGCCCGAAACGGCAACATGTACTATGACAGCAACGTGAACATCACTAAAGAAAGTCCGAAATCATTGAAGCTGCAGATGCAGGATGAAGACCTGCTCTACGGAACCGTGAACCTGACCGTAGCCGACGGCGCCGATATCTACTTCGACGGCAAGAAGGTGGGAACGGGTTCCTGGTACCAGCGCCTGAAATACGGCACCTACGTGGTGGAAACCCGCAAGAAGAACTGCGAGAACCAGACCACATCCTTCGAGGTGGAAGCCAAGAAAGACAAGACCATCGAGGTGAAAGCCCCTATCCCATACACCGGTTCCCTCTTCGTGGTAAGCAGTCCGAAGGTGGTGGGCATCTACAACGACATCAAGCTCCTCTCGGAGAACGGTTTCGCCAAGCTGCCTATAGGAACCAACGAAATCACCTACAGACACGAAGGCTACCGTCCGCTCACCAAGACCTACAACGTTTTGCGTGATGCCGAAATCAACGATACCATCAAGCTCAAGCCTATCACCTATCTGAAGAAGACGGGCATCTATGCCGGCGTTGCCTTCACCTACGGCGGAAGCACGATGGGCGTAACGGGAACCATCGGCCTCAACATCTCCAACTTCGACCTTCAGGCTTCCTACACCATGGGTCTGGGAAGCAGCGACGAGGTTTACTGGTATTCCAAGGAAACCAACGTGCAGCAGGAGATAGACACCTACAAGCTCAACAGCTTTGCCGTGAAACTGGGTTACCAGTTCCCGCTGAGCATGCGTGTGGGCATCACTCCGCAGATAGGCTATCTCACCCAGATGCTCAAGAGCGACGGCAAATATGCCGACGGCACATCCTGCGGTTCCTTCACCATCGGCGCCAAACTGCTCATCGCCCCCGTGTCTCATCTCTGCATCCTCCTCAATCCGGAGTATGCCATCCCAAACAAGAAGAGCGACACCTATAAATCGGTGGCTGATGTGGGCGGATTTGCCGAAGGCGGCTTCTATGCCCATGCCGGCATCCTCGTGAATTTCTAAACTTAATATATTAAAATAGGTATATATGAAGAAACTACTATATAGCAAGAGCATGGCATTCGCCATCCTGATGGCTCTGGCTGGCACCATGCAGTCGTGCACCGAGAAGGAGGAAGAGGATGTCTATGCTTCTACGAAGATCGACTTCAATGTAACGGTTTCACCTTCGAGGGTAGACTTGCCTGCCCGCAATGCATCACAAGAGATTCAGGTTACTGCCAACACGGCATGGGGCGTAAGCTCGGATGTTACCTGGGCACACGTGAGCGCAAGCAGCGGCATTGCCAACGGATCCTTCACCGTGACCCTGGACGACAACACCTCGCTGGAGGCACGCCAGGCTATCATCACCCTGACTTACGGAACCGAGAAGAAGACGGTGACCCTGAACCAGGCGGCAGCCAAGGCTACCCTATCAGCCAACGAGGTGAGTCTTGCTGCCAAGAATGCCAGTCAGGAAATCAAGGTAACTGCCAACACCACCTGGAGCGTGGAGACAGAGGCGGAATGGATTCACCTGAGCGCTACCAGCGGCACAGAGAACGGAACCTTCACCCTGACCCTAGAGGACAACAAGAGTCTGCAACCTCGCCAGGCTACCATCGTGGTGAACTATGGCAAGGAGGGCAAGGAAATCATCACCGTGAACCAGGTGGCTGCCGATGCCACAACCTTCGGCAAGGTGCAGGTGAGCGGTATCACCCGATATGAGGCTACCGTGGCAAGCAGTTTCTCGGCTATGTTCGAGGTGCAGGAATACGGCGTGGTTTACTCTTATGTAAACAAGGAGCCTGTAATCAGCGAGGACGACCGCAACACCCTGAGCGTCAAGGTGGGTACGGCACCGGCAAGTCAGGGAAGCATCTCCACCAAACTGAGCAACCTGAAGTCGGCTACCACCTATTATCTCCGCTTCTATACCCGCGGTCCACTCGGCATCGAATACAGCCCAGTGACCACCTTCAAGACCGAAGGTCAGACACCAAGCGAAGGCGACCATCAGACTCCAGAGATATAAATCATCTAACGAAAGAAACAGAAATATGAAAAATAGATATGTATTATTCATGATAGCCTGTCTGCTGGGCATCCAGCTCTGCAGCTTCCAGTTTTCGGGAAGTCAGCTTCATGCTGCCAACATGCCGGGCAAGCCAACAGGCAACGAGCGCATCTTCCTGCACCACCAGGGAGCCGTGAGCCTCTTTGCCGCCGACAAACTGAAAGAGGCGGTGGAGGCTAGTGTTGATGGCGACACCCTCTTCCTCACCAACGGCAACTACGGTTTCCAGACGATGAGCAACGGCAAGGAAATCTACTACGGTGCCAAACCGATTACCATCAGCAAGAGCGTCTGCATCGTAGGCGAAGGAGAGGATACCTACATCGGTGCACTCGCCGTCGACATCACGGATGCCAGGAAGGAATGCCACCTCTACGGCATCAAGTCGAACCTTGCCATCGGACAAAGTCTCGCCAAACTGGATATCCAGAAGAGCTATGTGCTGCTCAGCATCAATGCCAGCATCGACGATACACAGCTGAAATCCAGCAAGCTGAACCTGAGCATCAACGGATGGAGCACAGAACTGAAGGCTTTCCGTGCAGAAAACTGTCTCATCAACAGCTGCAACTTCGGCATCGTTGATTCCGACAACCTGCACATCAGTATGAACCACTGCAACATCTACGAACTGGGAGGAAGCGGCGACGACGGCGACGAATACATGAACAGTTTCAAGGGCGACATCAGCAACTCCATCATCGACCACCTGAAGGAGGTGGAAGGAGAGACCCGCTATTTCGACCCAGCCGTAACCCTGACCAACGTGCTGATCCGCAAGACATCGGAATCCTACAATCCGTTTAAAATCTGCAAGCAGACCGGCAGTTTCGCCCTGCTCTCGAACGACGAGATTCTCGATACCACCGGCGCCTGCCGCTGGACCACCGAGACGCTGACCTCGAAGGGATGCATCGGAAACGACAACACGGTGATGGGCGCCCTGGGAGGAACCACTCCTTACTCGCTCACCCTCGAAGCACCCCAGCTTCAGAATCCGGTGCTCGATATCAACAGTTCCAATCATAAACTCATGTTTAATCTCGACATAAAATGATGAACAGACTCTATAAATTCCTCTGCATCTGTGGCATGATGCTGACAGCTACAGTAAGCCATGCAGCCACAACAGCCGACGAGGGCAGAATCTTCCTGCAGCACCAGGGCGTCATCGCCCGCTCCTTTGCGCCGGGCGAGATGGTAAAGGCCATCGAACAGGCTGCCGAAGGCGACACCCTGCTGCTGGCTAACGGCAACTATGCCAGCAAGTTTACCATCAGCAAAAGCATCTCCATCATCGGTGCCGATGCATCCTACATCAACTGCCAGAACAGCAGCGACTGCATCGAAATCAAGTCTCCGGGCAAGGACTCGCTGAAGGTGAACCTGGAGAACCTCAATGCCACCTCCAGCAACGGACTGCGCATCGAGTTCTACAACGAGATGGAAGACGGCACCTACTATACCCTCGCCCATCCCGTGAAGCTCACCCTGCAGAAGAGCCGCATCCTGGAATTCAGAACCAGCCATGCCGACATCGCTGCGGTAAACATAGAATGCCGCCGATGCCTGGTATCCTACATGACTTCCCTGCGCACACCAGCCAAGGCATCCTTCTACAACAGTGAACTTATCAACCTGGGCGACTGCGACAACATCCGCGCCACCCACTGCTACATCAAGAACCTCTGCGGAGCCGACAACTCGCTGATTACCAATTCCATCATCGGAAACATCAGCAACACCGACTTCAACGGCAACCCAGGCAACGGAACCAGCGTGGTAACCAATTCGCTCTACAACGCCACCGACCAGGTGTATGCCCTGCAGGACTGCATCCTCATCAAAGAGTCACTTTTGGGAACTACGATTCCGTTTACCTGCAAGTTCACCAGGGAGCAACTGGCAGCCAGCAGTTATCTGGGCACCGACGGCACCGTGGTGGGCATCTTCGGCGGCAGCATTCCGAGCAACATCAGCGATGCAGCCACCCTGCTTGCCCCAACCAACCGTCCGCAGATAACCAATGCATCGGTAAGCTGGGATGACACCAAGACCAAAGTAAAAGTGAACGCAAAAGTAACCGCAAAATAAAAGATTATGTGGAAGACATTATTTACAACAGCACTCCTCGGATGCATGACGCAAGCTGCCATCGCCGACAACCAACAGGGCAACTATACCTACTGGATTGACAACGACATCCAGAACGCCAAGACTGCCCAGACGGCCACAGGCAATCTCTCTAACGAGATAGACATCGCCGGCTATGCACCAGGACTCCATACACTCAACATCCGCATGAAGGCGAAGGACTGCAGCTACAAATACTACAGCTACAAGTTCTACATCGCCCCATCGGAAAAGCCAGACACGACTCCGGAGACAGAGGCAAGCCTCATCGGATATAAATACGGATTCAACGAGTCGGTGACAAACGTGAAGCTCGACAACCTGAAGGAAATCACCTTCACCAACACCCTCTTCGACATCCCTGCCCCTACCGAGTTTGCCAAGGTGGAAGACGGAAAGTTCTCCATCGACAAGGCGAGCAGCACCGTGAAGATGAGCCGGGAAAGCGAGCTCAACTTCAGCATGCAGTTTCAGGGAAGCAACCGTCAGTGGAGCAACATCCTGCACAAGGATACCGTGATTGCCGACAACATCAACAGGCAGGCGGTGGAGCTGAAGCCATACAGCAGCATCAGTCTCGACAAGATAGGCAGGGGCGACTTCCATGCCGTGAAGTTCACCATCGACAAGGCGAACACCTACTATCTGGTTTCTTCCAAGGCGAGCAGGATAGCCCTCTACAACGAGGACGGAGCCGAGATGCAGCGATTCAGCGAAACAGAGACCCAGCAGGGCAAGGCCACCTATTTCAATACGGGCACCTACTACGCCGTGGTTTACAACCTGGGCAGCAACACCAGTCTGCGCCTCTCTGACAAGCAGAATGCGATGCCAACACCGGTCATCAACTACAAGGACGAGATGCTGAGCATCTCCTGCACCGATGCCGATGCCAAGGTATACTATACCCTCGACGGAACAGAGCCTAATGCCCAGAGCCAACTCTACAAGGAGGCATTCAAGCTCGACCACAACGCCACCGTCAAGGCGATAGCCATCGGCAAGGACTGCGCCGACTCCTATATCGCCACCTATCAGATAGACTGCTATGCCGTGGCAGCGCCAACCATCAGCTACAGCAATCTGCACATCAGCATCACCACCCCTACCGCCGATGCCAAGATTTACTATACGCTAGACGGAACAGAGCCTACCAGCAAGAGCAATCTCTATACCGGTCCGGTGGAACTGATGAAGAACTGCACCGTGAAGGCGATAGCCCTGCGCAACGATTACCACGACTCGCCGGTTACCACTTATCAACTGAATGTGGATAACCTGATCTGTGCCGTGCCAACCTTCAAGCGCAACGGCAACAAGCTGGAGCTTTCTACCGCCACAGCGGGTGCCAGCATCTACTACACCACAGACGGAACAGAGCCTACCACCCAGAGCCAGAAGTATGACAAGGTGATTGATATCCAGCACAATGGAACCATCAAGGCGCTGACGGCGATGGACGGGCACATCACTTCTGCCACGGCTACCTTCGTCATCAGCGACATGCAGGCAGCAGCTCCGGTGATGAGCATCGTAGATGATAAACTGGTGATTTCGTGCAGCACCCCAGGTGCGGTTATCCACTATGAGATTGGCGAGGACAAGGAACCTTCGGAGTCTTCTCCTATCTATACCGAACCTATCGAGGTGACGGAGAACATGACCGTGAAGGCTATCGCCTTTGCCAAGGACTTCAACACTTCGGATGTAGCCATCTTCAGTCCATACGTCTGCAAGGTTCCTACCTTCAACGTATCCAACAACCTGCTGACCATTGCTTCGGAAACAGAGGGGGCAGAGATTTACTACACCAGCGACGGCACGACGCCAACCGTGAAGAGCCAGAAATATACGGGGCCTATCAGCCTCAACCGCAACGCCACCTACAAGGCGATTGCCGTGAAGGACGGACTTCTGGTTTCCGTGGTAAACAGTTATACGGTGGATTACTTCAAGGCATCCGAGCCTACCTGCACCTTCGCCGATGGCAAGCTTACCATCAGCAGCAACATGGCAGGTGCCGTAATTCATTATGAGATAGGCGGTTCTACCCCAACCAGCAGCTCTACCATCTATACCGATGCATTGACGCTGACCGACAACCGCCCAGTGAAGGCGATGGTAACGGCAGAGGGCTTCAACAGTTCGGAGGTGATGACCTATGTGCCAGACTATTTCGCCTGCGAGCCTGTGAAGGAGGCTTCCTATAACGGAAGAATCGTGAAACTCGATGTGCCTACCGAGGATGCAGCCATCTACTACACCACCGACGGTACCGAACCAAGCGACGCTTCCTTGCGCTACGACGCAGAGACTGGCATCCAGATAGATACCCTCTGCACCGTGAAGGCTATCGCCATGAAACAGTGGCTCAACCCATCGAAGGTGGCATCCTATACTCCTGCCTATTGCTACAACGGCAAGACGGCAAGTCTCACCGAGGCGGGCAATCTGGCGAAGGCGATGGAATGGTGCAACGGCGAACCTGCGGACAACACGCTCCAGGTAGTGGGCAGCCTCAACGCCGAGGACATCGCCCTGATTGCTTCCTTCGAGAAGCTGCAGCATCTGGATCTGGCGAAGGCGAACATCAAGGGCAGCACCGAAGGCGGAAAGGCCGTAGGCGATAACACCCTGGCAGACCAGGCATTCGCGAACATGAATCTGAAGACCGTCAGTCTGCCTGCATCGCTCAGCGCCTGCGGCAAGCAGTTGTTCAGCAACAACAGGAAGTTGGCTGCAGTAACCTGGAATGCCAACATCAACATCGCCGCCGAGGTATTGGATGGCATCAACAATCCAAACCTCCTCTTGTATGTGAATGCCAAGAGTTTTGCACCTGCCACCTTGAAGAACGTGGTAGCTGCGGGCGTAGCCGAGTCGATTACGCTGAGCGACATTGCCGATGGAGAAGCATCCGACGGCGCCTTCTTCTGTCCTTCAGCCTTTGTGGCAAAGAAGATTACGTATACCCGTAACTTCCAGCAGACCACGGTGATAGGAACCAGTGAGGGCAACGAGACTATTTCCCTGCCATTCGATGTGCAGGAGATGACCCACGAGATCAATGGCAAGATAGCGCCATTTGCCAAGGGCTTGCCAACGGACAAGGCGAAGCCATTCTGGCTCTACGATTTGAGTCAGGGAGCAGCCACCTTTACCCGTGCTGCCGATATCCAGGCATACAAGCCATACATTATCTGTATGCCTAACTCAGAGTATTATTCTGACGAATACATTCTAGCTGGCAAGGTTACCTTCTCTGCCGAGAACGCTAATATCGGAGTGACCCGCAATGAGGTGGAGAGCAACGGTCAGAAGGATTTCGTCAGCAACTTCGAGCAGTTGTCGCAGCAGGATGGTGTGTATGCATTGAACGTTGGGGAGGCGTACCAGGATTACAAGCCGGGCAGTGTCTTCGTAAGTGATGCCTTTGTGGTGCATCCGTTCCAGGCGTATATCCAGAATGTAACCACCACGGCATCCCGTTGTCTGGCCGTCTTCGACGAGGCAACCACTGCCATCGAGTCGATTCCGATGAAGCAGGTAGCGGGCCTGGAAGCATGGTCAGTGGGCAAGACGCTCTATATCCACAGCGACATCACGAGATGGGTGAACATCTTCTCTACGAAGGGCATGCTCATCAAGACCATGAAGATTGCCGCCGGAGAAACAGAAAGCATAGAGTCTCTGCCATCCGGAGTGTATATTGTGAACCAGAAGAAGATAGCTATCAAATGATAGTCCATCCCGATTATCTGGGATTTAAACGAAGAAATAAGAGGGTGTGGTTTGTGACACACCCTCTTTTTTTGATGGAAAATGAAATTGAACCAAATTGAACCAATCCACTTTCGTTTTTTTTTCGTAACTTTGCCGGCGAAAAGGTGATATTAGGCGAAAAGCCTATGAACTGGCGAATGATAATAAAAACAACTTAATAAAACGAACGGCTTATGACAAAAGAACAAGAAAACTTCGAGCAAGAGCCCTATTTGTTTGAGATACATCCTAGCATGCAATTGACAAAGTTGCATGAGGAATTTTCCATCGCCAAAAGCAAAGGAAAGCTTGCTTTTGTTCTTGGTAATGGCATCAATAAATACGCTCATGGCAAAGATGCTATTTCTTGGGAAGAGTTGCTAAAAGGATTATGGAATACGAAACTAGACCCAAAGGATTTTCCTAATTCCAAATATGGATTGTCTCTCACTGAAGTTTTTGACATCATGTGCATGAAGACAAAAGGAAGTTGGGATGAATGCATCAAGTCTTATAGAAAAGACATCATCGAAACTTTCAAGAGTGTGCCTCTAAATGACAAATTACAAAAGCAATTGGAAACTCTTGGGGTTCCGGTCTTGACTACCAACTATGATGGCAGCATTGAGGGGAAGCTCCACAAACATACAGTTAGAGCATCCAGCATTTATCCTCTTGAAGAGTATTTCTCAAACTCTGAGATTACAAAGGACAATTACGGACATGCTTTTAGTGTTTGGCATATACACGGAAGGCACAATCACCAAAAGAGTATCAGATTGGGCACTGCCGACTATATGGGACTACTTACATACACGAGAAATTACTTACAGAAAGGGGCTAACCTCTTTAATGTCAAAAAAGAAGGTGACCCTTGGGGCATTATCAAATATGGTACAGAGTCTCAAGAAGCCAACTACAGATTCTCATGGTTAGAGATCTTCTACAATTGTTCACTATGTATCAATGGATTGGGATTAAATTCCGATGAGACATATCTGAGATGGCTCCTCATTTCCCGCAAGAAATATCTAGACCGCATTGGTTCTAAGCAGACAGGATGGTATATCTGTTCTAGTTCTGACTTAGATGACGGAAAGAAGTTCTTTCTGAAAAACGTTGGTTTCAACATCGTAATCATCAACGATTACAATACGAGATACAAAGAGTTATTCAAATTTTAATAGTATATTTTCAAATTAAAACATTTAAAATATGAAACGATTTTTTACATTAACACTGATGAATTTCTGCTTCATATTGCATGGCTTCGCATTCGATTATACGGATGAGAATGGCGTGACATGGACATGCGATACTTATTATACATATGATCAAGAAACAGATACTCAAAAATACCGCACAGAACTTTCTAGTGCCTCAAATTATGGGGCAGAAGTTGTTGTACCAGAAAAAGTATATAATGGAGAAACAGCTTATACTGTTAATTTTTTAAATGGCACATTTAAAAATTCGGAAACCATAACCAAAGTAACATTACCCAATAATCCTATTGAAATAGCTGGAGCCTTTAGTAAATGTCACAATTTAGTAGAAGTTGTCAACTCACAATACATTACTAATTGCAATATGGGAGCTTTTGAATATACTAGTCTAACCTCTATAGACTTAAGCAACTGTAAATATGTTGGCGGCTTTGATAGTTGCAAAAAATTAAAGATAGTAACCCTCAAAGGTTGCAAAGAAATCAGAGATATGGCATTCATTAATTGTACAAATTTGATTTCTGTAGAAGAAACAGCAAACGTTACATCTGTTGGTAATGAAGCTTTTAAAAACTGTAGCAACTTAAAAAAGATAGACTGGACAAATGTAACAACAATTGGTGAATCTGCATTTGAAGGTACAGGAGTGAAAGAACTTACACTCCCAACAACTATCACTTCTATTAGAGAAAAGGCATTTACTGGCATTGAATGTGTTACAATCAACGCTACAAAAGTACCATCACTTAAAAGTCCTATCGAACAAAATATAGTTGTATTTGTTCCAAAAGAAGCACTCAATACTTATAAAACAGCTGATATTTGGAAAAAAAGTGCAGTTCAAATTTTAGCTATTGGAACAAAAACAGACTATGATGTTAAGACGACAGCCCAGGACAATGCACCAGGTTTGTTGCAGCAATTGGATAAAAACAGCTTGAATAGTATTGTATCGCTGAAGGTTAGCGGTACGATTAATGGCTATGACATTATGTTGTTCCGTAACAAGATGGATAATCTTCATCATCTTGATTTGTCGGATGCTGATATTGTGGCTAATCCTTACGAATATTACGAAGGATATTGCACCGAAGATAGTGTTCTTGGGAACAATGCCTTTTATGAGGTAAAGCATCTTGTCAGCATTAAGATTCCTAAAAGCATTAAAAGAATTGGAGACTACGCCTTTTTCCGTTGCAGCGTAAGAGATGTTATCTTTCAAGAAAAACAAAATATAGAAATCGGAAACGAAGTTTTTTATGATAGCGATATAGCTAATATCAATCTACCTATCGGTTCAAAGTTGGGGGGAAGTTGTTTTACTGGTTGTAACAACATACGAAATATTATCCTCCCAGAAGGACTTGAGGTTATTCCAGGTTCGTGTTTTTATCATTCAGGTTTAACATCCGCAAGCATACCATCTTCTGTAAAAAGAATTGAGACGCGTGCATTTCGAGATTGTGCCCTTGACAGTGTCAGCCTCCCTGGTCTTGTATTTATTGGCGATAATGCATTTGCAAACAACTCAAATTTGAAAGAACTCCGAGTACCTAGTACTTTGGAAAAGATTGAAGATTTAGCATTCTCTGGCTGCAATCTCGAGAAGGTTTACGCTTACACCGTACTCCCTATCTCTATCAACCAGAATACATTCAGTGATTTCGAGAACATCGCCCTCTACGTCCCAACCCAGAGCGTGGATAACTATTATCTCAACACGCAGTGGAGCCAGTTTAAGGAGATACATGAGTTTAATGAACCTTATAAATACTTCTATCTCGACAAGGAGTTTACACTCGAAGACAAGCGATTCGACGGAACACCGGATATCGATATCAAGGAAGACGGAGGATTGAAGGTGGATGGAAAAGATAACCAGGAAGCTGGCGACGTAACCATCAAGGGCGACGGCGATAAAGGAAACTCAGGAACCCTCATCACCGACGGCAACCTCAACGCCAAGAAGATGAGATTCGATATCTCTGTTTCTTCTAACAAATGGTACTTCTTCAGCTTCCCATTCGATATCAAACTCTCTGATACCAAGGCTCCGGGAGAATATAAATGGAAGATGTACGACGGTTCTATCCGTGCCGACCAAGGCAGCGGCGGATGGGTTAATCTGCCAGATAACGAGGAATGGCTCAAGCAGGGCAAGGGATATATCTTCCAGACCAATAAGGCTGGTACACTCACCCTCAAGGTAACCAAGGAGAAGTTCGGACAGCTCGATGCCAACAACATCATGAAGGAACTCGATGTGTTCCCTTCTGGCAACAACTTCGATGCCAGCTGGAATTTCATCGGTAACCCTCAGACCAGCTACTACAACGTGAACGACCTCGGCTACGAGGCGCCTATCACCGTTTGGAACGGAAACTCTTACGAGGCTGTACGCCCTGGCGACGATGACTACACCCTGCACCCATTCCAGGCATTCTTCGTGCAGAAGCCTACCGCTTCAAGCACCATCGAGTTCAAGGCTGAAGACCGACTCACCAAGACCGGTAGCGAAATCAGAGCACAGGAAACCAAGGCTAGAAGACTGGCTCGCGGATTCGTTCCTAGCCGTATGATCATCAACCTGAACGTAAGCGACGGTTCGCTCAGCGACAAGACCCGCGTGGTATTCAACGACAAGAAGAGCCGCAACTACGAAATGGATTGCGATGCTGCCAAGTTCATGACCCTGACCCAGGCTCCTCAGCTCTACAGCGTGGAAGGCAAGGGTACCAAGTTTGCCATCAACGAGCGTCCTATGGGTAGCGTTCAGCTCGGCTTCACCGCCAAGAAGTCTGGCACCTTCACCATCTCGGCAGTGCGCATGGATCAGCCTATGTTGCTGAAGGATAACGTGGCAGGTATCACCATCGACCTCACCAACGGCGACTATGAGTTTACCAGCGAGGCTGGAACCTTCAACAAGCGATTCCTGCTGACACCAAACAGCAGCGTAACCAGCATCGCCGACGTAGTGAAGAAGACTGGCGTGAACATTCTGCCTACCGAAGAGGGCATCCAGATTAATGGCTGCAACGGCAAGAACGTAGATGTTTATAACCTCAACGGCGCCCAGGTAGCTTCAAGCAACAGCGACGGAATGCTCCGCCTGTCAGCCGGTGTCTACATCGTCAAGGTGAACGGCATGAGCACCAAGGTGATGGTGAAGTAAAGCCGCAGCAGGTTATATATATAATAAGGTATAGTCAGAAAATCGAATGATCATGAACAGACTATTAAGATATCATATCCTGGCATGGCTGCTGCTCCTCGTGGGCAGCGGTCAGCTTGGGGCAACCACCCCCGATTTCGACCCTCCTGCTCCACCCGAGCCCTATCTGAGATATAAGGTGAACGTGGAAGCGGAGTATGGTTATACTTCGGGAAGCGGCGAATACTTCGAGGACGAGGAGGTACAGATAAGAACCTCCTCATCCAACAGCAACTACTACTTCAAGTACTGGCTGAAGGATGGCAAGGAATACACCACCGACCAGGAGTTCACCTACAAGATGGAGGCGAAGAACGTGAAGTTTGTGGCTGTGTTCGGCTATGACCCTCTTCCACCCGATGAGCCAGTCACCTCGAACCCCTACCGCCTCTACCTGAACACCAACAAGGAGGGCAGTTGCTCGTTCAACAGAACCAGCGGCGAGAAGACAGAGGCAGGACAGGAGGTATGGCTGCAAGCCTATGCCAGCCAGGGCTTCCGCTTTGAAGGTTGGTACGAAGGCGACAGTCTGGTAAGCGAAGAGGCAGGTTTCAACTTCCTGATGCCGGAAGCCCACACCACACTTATCGCCCACTTCGTCTACGACCCGGATGCTCCGGGCGAGCCGCAGAACCCGGGACAGGATGATGTGGAGAACGGCATCTTCGCCCCGACGGCAGATGGCAGAAAGCAACCAGCCGACCGCCGAATCTACGATTTGAGCGGCAGGGAAGTGAAACAGATGGTAAAGGGAAAGATATACATCCGGAACCACAGGAAAATTTTCCCTTAAGGCTAAATATATTTACCCTTAAGGCTAATTATTTTTAGCCTTAAGGGAAAATAAAAAACAAGTGATAACAGAATAAAAATTGGTATAATTATGAGAAAGATTATGATCATGATGGTGGCAGCCCTGGCACTGACCTTGAACTGCACCACAGCACAAGCACAGAATTCCATCTTGGAGAAACAGCTCAAGAAAGAGTACAAGGTGAAGATGAAGCAATTCAAGAAAGAGAAATGGCAAATCTACGCCTCTTCACGTTCCCTGGAAGTTGCGCTGCTCTCCCATTACGACAAACTCGCCAAGGGCGGAGACAATGCCTTCGAAATCGTAGGCATCGCCTCTAAGTTCAAATCAAAGAATATCGGTCATCAGACTGCCATCAACAATGCCTGCAACACATACGCACGCCAGGCTGGCAGCAACATACAGGCAAGAATCGTGAGCGACATCGCCGCCAGCGACAGTCTGGAGAAAGACAACTTCTATGCAGCCTACCAGACCCTGGTGGAAAAGGAAATCAAGGGTGAGATGCAGGAGAGCTTCAGCATGATTCACGACCTGGGCGACGGCACCTACGAGATGCAGAGCTTCTTCATCGTAAACCAGGATGCGGCTACCAAGGCACGCATGGCTGCCCTGGAGAATGCGGCTAAGGAATCGGCTGCCGCACAGAAATACGCAAGTCTCGTCAGCAAATTCGTAAAGGAAGGATTCAAGCCAGAGTAACCTATGCACAGACTACAGAAAATGCTCCTTGCCTTCGCACTGATTACTTGCCTCCCTATCCCCTGCTGCGCACAGAGTGCCAGCGAGAAAAAGGCGGCACAGAAAGCAGAACTGAAGGCAGAGCAGAAGGCGGAAGAACTGAAAAACGATGCGAGCTACATCTGCGGAGAAGGATGGGGTGACACCTACTCCTCTGCCGACCAGGCTGCACTCAACGACCTGATCAGCAAGATTTCGCTCCATGTTTCCAACTCCTTCCAGATTAACGAAGAAGAGCTGAACACCAACAGCGGATTCGATTCGAAGACGGCGGTGACATCGGTGATGAACAGCTATGCTCAGGCTACCCTCACCAACACCAACAACCTCGTAATCAGCAATGCGCCTCAGACCCATGTGCTGAGATACATCAAGAGCAGCGAGGTGGTCAAGATCTTCAACGAACGCAAGGAAAAGGTGTTCGACTACGTAAGGTCGGCGATGAGAGCCGAGGAAAAGGCGAAGATCGACGACGCCCTGCGCAACTACTACTGGGCTTTCGCCATGGTGAGAAGTCTGCAGTATCCCAACAGCGTGAAGATGGACATCGACGGCGAACAGCGACTGCTCGTAACATGGATTCCACAACAGATAGAAGAGATCATGAGCAATCTATCAATCAAAATAGCCGGCAAAGACGGCAACGACATCAATCTCTTCATCAAATACAAAGGCGAACCGGTGACCAGCATCGACTACACCTACTTTGACGGTCAGACCTGGAGTAACCTCTACAGTGCCAAAGACGGCATGGGAATCGTGGAACTGCGCCCGGGCGTTGACGTGAACAGTCTGCAGCTGAAGTATGAGTATGAATACGCCGACCAGTGCCAGATAGACAAGGAGCTGGAAAGCGTGATGCAGCTCTTTAAGGGCACTCCGTTCAAGAACGCATCCGTATACATCAGCAACCTCGACAAGAAATCGGCGGTATCCAGCGAAGCCAAGAAAGAATTCGAGAAATCGGTGAAGACGGAATCGGCTGCCAACCTGGAAACGCTGAGCAAGGTGAACGACGAGAAACAGCTCGCCGGAATCATGAACCGCGTGGTGAACGCCATCAAGACCCGGCAATATGACAGCGTAAACGACTGCTTCTCTGCCGACGGACTGGAGATGTACAAGAAGCTGCTCAACTACGGACAGGCACGACTGCTGGGTGCCCCGCAGTTCTCGTTCTACACGATGGGCAAGCGCGTAGTGTGCCGCAGCATCCCGATGGTATTCTCCTTCAGGAACAACAAGCGCAAGTTCGTGGAAGACGTAACCTTTACCTTCGGCGAGGACAAGAAGATAGAATGCGTGGCATTCGGACTGGGCAGCCAGGCGAAGACCGACATCTTCGACAAGGGTGTGGGTGCCTGGAGCGACTATGCCAAGATGGTGATAGCCACCTTCCTGGAGAACTACAAGACTGCCTTCGCCCTGAAGCGACTCGACTATCTGGAGAGCGTGTTCGACGACAATGCCACCATCATCACGGGTCATGTGATCAAGAGGAATCCAAGACTCTGCATGGAGGATCAGGCATCAACCTTCGGCGACAACAAGCCGCTGATAAAATATACCCGTCAGACCAAGAGCGAGTATCTGAGAAAGCTGAAGATGTGCTTCCAGAGCAACCAGTTTATCAATATCCGCTTTGCCGACAACGACGTGGTGAAGATGGGCGCCGGAGGCGAGACCTACGGCATCCAGATTAAACAGGATTACTATTCATCCAACTATGGCGATCATGGCTACCTGTTCCTGATGGTGGATTTCAACGACCCAGAAAATCCATCCATCAAGGTAAGAACTTGGCAACCAGACCGCAACCCAAACATCAATTCGAACCTGCCCCGTTCGAACAGAGATTGGGGTATTATCGGACCAGGTAACTTCTAAGAACTATACTGTCAGGCTCTCTATCCCAAAAAAATAATGGGGTGGAGAGCTTTTTTTAAAAGAAAAGTTTGACTATAAAGAAAAAAATTGTATCTTTGCAACAGATATCTATCTTTATAATAGTGTACAACATAAAAAAGAGCTTATGAAAAGAATATATCCTACACTCAGCATGATACTGTTGCTTGGCTTGCAAGCAACACCAACCTTTGCGCAGAATGATGACTTCGTGAAGCAGTTCCAGCAGGCAAGACAAGGCATGATGGACGACTACAACAAGTTCCGCAACACCATACTTACCGACTACGATAAGTACATGCAAGGTGTGTGGAAAGAGTATAAGAAATTCAAGGGAGATATACGCTCGCAGGTTCCAAAGCCAAAGACTCCACCTGCATATACGGAGCCTAAGCAGCCGGAAAAGCCGGTGACCGTGAAGCCTAAAATGCCGGTGAGTCCGATTGCACCTAAGGTGCGCCCTACCATCGACCCAGTGAACAAGCCGAAGCTGCCAGAGGTGAAGCCGGATATTCCAGACATCGACTACACCGGTTCGGGCATCGATATCCCTGAAGGCGGATTGGGCAACCTCAACAAGAAGCCAGACCTTACCCAGGTGCCGGCACTGCCTACCGACCCACTGGCAAAGGTGCCTACCAACAAGAAGAATCCGAAGGCACCAACCATCCGTCCAGGCGTTGACCCAGTGAACAAGCCGAAGCTGCCGGAGGTGAAGCCGGATATTCCAGATATCGAGTACACCGGTTCGGGCATCGAACTCCCGCTGATGCCAGCCGTATCTGCCATCCCAGTGATGCCGGCACTGCCGCATATCGGACATGTAAAGGTGCCAGTGAGCAAGCAGACCATCGACGTGGATTACTACGGAGAGAACATCCAGTTCCAGAAGGCCATATTGCTGGCTAAGAAGGACATCGCCTCTACCGACGACGTAGTGGCTTACTGGAAAAGCCTGAAGAAATCAGACCTCAAGGAGGTGACCCAGGCTTTCGCCACGGAATCGCGCAAGATGGGACTCAGCGACTGGGCTTCTGCCATGCTCGTAGAGAAATATATCAACGCCGTGATGCCGAACGCCAGCCAGAACGAGAAGGTGGTGGCTGCACAGTATGTTCTGGTGAACTGCGGCTACAACATCCGTCTGGGTATGAACGACCATCAGGTGGCTATGCTCGTGCCTTATGCCGAGCACGTGTTTGAGAAATCATACATCAACATCGACGGCAAGAAGTACTATATCTATCCGAACCTCGACGACAGCGGCGCTTTCCGCACCTGCGACCTGCCTAAGGATGCAGAACTGGGTAAGGATATGGAGCTGAGATTCACCGGCAAGACCGTGATAGGAAGCGGCACCAAGCCATTCAGCTACGAGGCGGCGGGCATCACCCTGAAGGGCGAAGTGCCTACAGGCATCATGCCGATGCTCGATGAATATCCGGTGATAGATATTCCTACCGTGGCTTCCAGCGTGGTAGACAAGAAGTTCCGCAACGAAGTGGTGGAGCAGATCCGCACCCAGGTGGCAGGATTGGACGAACAGGATGCTGCCAACCGAATTCTGAGATTCATACAGAAGGGTTTCCCATACGCCACAGATGATGAGCAGTTTAAGCGCGAGAAGTACTTCTACTTTGAGGAGACGCTCTATTATCCGCTGTGCGACTGCGAAGACCGCGCCATCTTCTACGCCTATCTGGTGCACGAGATTCTGGGTCTTGATGTACATCTCATCCAGTTCCCTGGTCATGAATGTACAGCCGTGGCTTTCAACCAGCCAGTGGCAAACGGCACATCTTACGAATACAAGGGCAAGACCTACTATATCTGCGACCCAACTTATATCGGCGCAAGAATAGGCAGATGCATGCCAAGTTACGCAAAGGAGTCACCACAGATTGAAGTATGGTACTAAAGAATAAAAATGCAAAAGAGAAAATATAAAAGAGGGTGTGTCAAAAGTCCAAGACACACCCTCTTTTTTGTTTCTTCATCGTTTTTCTTCATCGGATTACGCTGAGTTAACGGAACATTCTTGCTTCACGGATTACGCACGGAATTTAAACGGATTTGGCCTTACGGCCATTGGGCTAGCGCATTCGCATTCCAGCTTTAGGGGGTATCGCCACGACCGCCAGGTCGAGTTTCCGTTTAAAATCCGTGAGTAATCCGAGGAAGGCGGTTAAGGTTCCGTTTATTCTGCGTAATCCGATGAATAATGACACACCCTCATTTTCCGTCTTATCTTATTCATATTCCTCAATATGCTGGAATCTGCCCCAAGGGGAATCGCGATAAACAGCGAGGCTGCCCTTGGGAACCATCAGCTTTACCTTCTCAAAACAATGCGGATCGAAGACATCCGTTATCCGGGTCTTCCAGATGGCATTGCCGATGACCGGCGGCTGATTGCTGCGGAAGATAATCTCCTCCAGATGAGGACTGCCGGTAACGATGCCACGCATCAGATGAAGGCGGGTATCCGGGAGCACCAGACGTTTCAACACCTGATGACGGGCAAAGGCTTCCTTCTCTATCTCATCCACCTTATAGGTCATGCCCTGATAAGTCACCGTCTTGGGAACCTCGATGCAGGAATCCTTCTGGTTGATGGCCTTCACCGAAACAACACCGCCGCCCCAGGAAGTACACAGAAAGTTGCCCACCTTAAACTGGGTTACCACATCATAGATGGTTTCGGGCTGGTTCACCTTATTATATATAGCACCTCCGGCGATGCCCACCAGCAGCAAAGCCAGCACCATCCAGAGCGCCATCAGGGAACGGTGGAGAAACAGGATGTGATGACGCAGGGCAGCTACATTAGGATAGCGAGCTTCGAGGGGACAGAGACAGTGCCCGATGGAAAGTCTGCAGGACAAGCCGAGCTGCAGCTTATCCAGGATGACACCCAGACTGTAGATGTCGTTGCGCACGTCGGTGGGTCCACCCCGCTGCTGTTCGGGCGAGATATATCCCTCGGTGCCCGCAGGCGACTTCAATATGGCATAGTAATCGGCATCCGACAATCCGAAGTCAATCACCTTCACCACGCATCCGCTGCGCGTAACCATGATGTTCGAGAGTTTCAGGTCGCGATGCACCACCTGCTGGCTATGCACATACTCCATCACTTCGAGCAGCTGGTGAGCCACCTGCCTGCGCTGCGACAGGGCATGCGGCGTGCTGAGCCATTCATCCAGGGTAACACCGTCAATCCATTCCTGCACCAGGCATTCACCGTAGCCATCCACCTCTTCGATGCCCTCCACGTAAACCACGCCCGGATGCTGAATCTTGGAAAGGATATCATACTCCTTATGCAACAGACTTCGGAACACTTCGTTATGGCGTACATCGGGGGCTAGCGCCTTCAACACCCACCATTTGCCATCACGCTTGGCACGAATGAGGACATTAAAGCCACCAACCGAGATTTCCTCCATTTCCGAAAAGCCGGAGGAAGTCTGACCAGAAGGAGGGAAATAGAATCCCGAAACTTGTTCCATACTGCAAAGATACTACATTTTTATACAAATACGACAAAGAAATTAAATATTTTCGTCATATTTCGGAAAAACATGCATGATAACTCATTTTTTTGTTGTAATTTTGCAGCGAAATTGCAATTTTACATAATTAATTAATGAAGATTCTAGTAACGGGTGCGTCGGGATTCATCGGCAGCTACATCGTGGAAGAAGCCTTAAGACAGGGCATGGAGACCTGGGCGGCAGTACGCCCCAGCAGTTCCAGGAAATATCTGCAAGACGACCGCATCCATTTCATCAATCTCAATCTTTCTTCAGAGGAAGAGTTGGAGAAGGAACTCGCCCCGCACGAGTTCGACTATATAGTGCATGCAGCCGGCGCCACCAAGTGCCTGCATGCAGAGGATTTCTATAAGGTAAACACCGAGGGCACCAAGCACCTGGTGAATGCCATCCTGCACCTGGGAATGCCCATCAGGCGATTTGTCTTCGTCAGTTCGCTCAGCATCTTCGGAGCTATCCGTGAAGACCAGCCTTATCAGGAAATCAGTGAGAACGATGTGCCTAGGCCTAATACGGCATACGGCAAGAGCAAGCTTGCCGCTGAACGCTATCTGGACAGCATCGGCAACAACTTCCCTTATATCATCCTGCGACCTACCGGCGTATACGGTCCCCGAGAGAAAGACTATTTCCTCATGGCTCAGAGCATCAGGCAGCACGTGGATTTCGCCGTGGGATTCAAGCGTCAGGATATTACTTTTGTGTATGTACAGGATGTGGTTCAGGCTGTGTTCCTGGCTCTGGACCATGGTATGAACGGCAGGAAATACTTCCTCAGCGATGGCGAGGTATACCAGTCGGAAACCTTCAGCGACCTGATTCAGAAGGAATTGGGCAATCCATGGATGCTGCGCATCAAGGCGCCTATCTGGGTATTGCGCATCGTAACCTTCGTGGGCGAATACCTGGGAAGAATGACCGGAAAGATGTCGGCACTGAACAACGACAAGTATAACATCCTGAAGCAGCGCAACTGGCGATGTGACATCGAGCCAGCCATGGACGAGCTGGGCTATCATCCCCACTATCCATTGAGAAGAGGCGTAAAGCTCGCCATCAAATGGTATAAGGATAACGGATGGCTGTAAAAACTATAAACATTGATAATGATAAAAGATTATTTTAAGATAGAGAAGAACCCAAAGAAGGGACTCCTGCCACTGGAATGGGCGATGCTGGGCTATATGGTCATCACCGTGATAACCATGCTCTTCGTCTTTACCAAGGTGGTGAACCCGGAATCGATGCTTTGGGGACGATTGAGAATTCTAGTCATCACCCTCGCCCTCTGGGGCGTATACCGCATGATTCCATGCAGGATAACGAAGATGGTGCGCATCATGGCACAAATCGCCCTGCTTGCCTGGTGGTATCCAGACACTTACGAGATCAACCGCATGTTCCCCAATCTGGACCATATCTTCGCAGGATGGGAACAGGACCTCTTTGGATGCCAGCCCGCCCTGCTCTTTGCCAAGGCGCTGCCCTGGGCAGTGGTGAGCGAGCTGATGTCGATGGGCTACTTCATGTATTATCCGATGATAGCGGCAGTGGTGCTCTACTATTTCTTCTGCAGATACTACGAGGCAGAAAGAGCTAGCTTTGTGCTGCTCGCCAGCTTCTTCCTCTACTATCTCATCTACATCTACGTGCCGGTGGTGGGACCTACGTTCTACTTTGATGCCGTGGGTGTGCAGGATATAGCCAAGGGAATCTTCCCGGCACTGGGCGATTACTTCAACACCCATACCAACTGTCTGCCTACCCCAGGATATACCGACGGAATCTTCTACCAGCTGGTGGAGGACGCCAAGGAAGCCGGAGAGCGACCTACCGCCGCCTTTCCGAGTTCGCACGTGGGCGTAAGCACCATCTGCATGCTCCTTGCCTGGCACAGCAGAAACCGCAAGCTGCTCTTCACCATGCTGCCATTCTACATCTTCCTGTGCATGGCCACCGTGTATATCCAGGCGCATTATCTCATCGATGCCATCGCCGGATGGATTTCTGCCGTGGTATTCTACTTCCTGCTGATGGCGGCATCGAAGAACATGAAGTGATGACGGCAATGACGACGGCATCGGGGATGCTAAAAAAGAAATCATAGTTATACATTAATATATAAATTAGAATTCATCTAGAACAATGAAGAAACTGTTTATTGAAACCTATGGCTGCCAGATGAACGTGGCAGACAGCGAGGTAGTTGCCTCTGTGATGCAGATGGCAGGCTACGAGATTTGTGAGAAAGAAGAAGAGGCTGATGCCATCTTCCTGAACACCTGCAGTATCCGCGAGAATGCGGAGAACAAGATTTACCATCGCCTCGACACCCTCCATGCTGAGCAGAAGAAGGGAAGAAAGGTGATTCTCGGCGTATTGGGCTGCATGGCTGAGCGCGTGAAGGATGACCTCATCCAGAACCACTATGCCAACCTGGTTTGCGGACCAGACAGCTATCTCAACCTGCCGGATATGATTGCACAGTGCGAGATGGGTACCAACGCCATCAACATAGAACTTTCAAAGACCGAGACTTACCGTGACATCGTGCCTCAGCGCATCGGTGGCAACAGAGTGAGCGGTTTCGTAAGCATCATGCGTGGTTGCAACAACTTCTGCCACTACTGCATCGTGCCTTATACCCGTGGACGTGAGCGCAGCCGCGATGCCGAGAGCATCCTGCGTGAGGTGCGCGACCTGCACGACCGTGGTTTCAAGGAGGTTACCCTGCTGGGACAAAACGTAAACAGCTACGGTCTCTCGCCATCGGGCAAGCGCGAGGAAGGCAGTCTTTCCTTCGCCGAACTCCTGCACATGGTAGCCCAGGCAGTGCCAGACATGCGTGTACGCTTCACCACCTCGAACCCTGAGGATATGACCGAGGACATCCTCCAGGCCATCGCCGAGGAGCCAAACCTCTGCAAACACATCCACTTCCCAGCCCAGAGCGGAAGCAACAAGATACTGAAGCTGATGAACCGCAAATACACCCGTGAGGAGTATCTGCAGCGCATCGCCGACATCAAGCGCATCATCCCAGGCTGCGGCATCACCACCGACATCTTCGTGGGTTATCACGACGAGACCGAGGAAGACCATCAGGAAACCCTCTCGCTGGTGAAGGAAGTAGGCTTCGACAGCGCCTTCATGTTCAAGTATTCAGAGCGCCCGGGCACCTACGCAGCCAAGCATCTGCCAGACAACGTTTCTGAGGAAACCAAGATAGCCCGCCTCAACGAACTGATTAAGCTGCAGACCGAGGTGAGTGCCGAGCAGAACAAGAAGGACGAGGGCAAGGAATTCACCATCCTCATCGAGAACTTCAGCAAGCGCAGCCGTGAGCAGATGATGGGCCGCACCGAGCAGAACAAGGCGGTGGTTATCGACAAGGGCAACCACCACATCGGAGAGTTCGTAAAGGTCCGCATCACCGGTTCTACCTCTGCTACCCTCTTCGGAGAGGAAGTAAAGGAGTAAGAAAAGCTCTTAAAAGAAGAAAAAACTGAATAAAAGTAAAGAAAGACCGCCAAAAGTTTGGCGGTTTTCCTTAAAAACACTATATTTGCACCTATGAAGGAATTTTTGCAAATCTTACGCCGATTCGTCCCTCCATACAAGAAGTATCTGGGGCTTTCTGTTCTGTTCAATATCCTGTCTGCGGTATTGAACATCTTTTCGTTTGCAGCCTTGATACCAATCCTGCAGATTCTCTTCCAGGTAGATGGCGGCATCCGTGCCAACGACTATATGGAATGGGACGGCACGCTTGGCTCCATCAAGGCAGTGGCAACCAATAACCTGTACTATTATATCCAGGAGTTCATCGTGGCGCATAGTGCATCCCTGGCGCTTTTGGTCATCGGCTTGTTCCTTGCATTCATGACTTTCCTCAAGACGGGAGCCTACTTCCTCTCGTCAGCCACCATCATCCCTATCCGTACGGGCATCGTGCGTGATATCCGCAACCAGCTCTACCAGAAGATTACCTCGCTTTCGCTGGGCTTCTTCAGCGAGGAGCGCAAGGGTGATATCATCGCCCGAATGAGCGGTGATGTGCAGGAGGTGGAAAACAGCATCATGTCGTCGCTCGATATGCTCTTCAAGAATCCTATCCTGATTCTCTTCTATTTCATCACGCTCATCTGCATCAGCTGGCAGCTCACCCTCTTCACCATCCTCTTTGTGCCACCATTCGGCTGGTTCATGGGTGTTGTGGGAAAGAAACTGAAGGCACAAAGTACTGAGGCACAGTCGCTCTGGAGTGATACGATGAGTATGGTAGAGGAGACCTTGGGCGGATTGCGCATCATCAAGGCGTTCTGTGCAGAGGATAAGATGAACTGGCGCTTCAACCAGGTGAATAGCAGTTATCGCGACAACATCATGCGCGTGAACATCCGTCAGCAGATGGCACACCCGATGAGTGAGTTCCTGGGAACCATTCTCATCGTGGTAGTATTGTGGTTTGGCGGTATCCTGGTTCTGGATTACGGCAGAATCGACGGTCCTACCATCATCTTCTATCTCGTGATGCTCTACAGCATCATCAACCCGCTGAAGGAATTCTCCAAGGCGAGCTACAACATCCCGAAGGGATTGGCGAGCATGGAGCGTATCGACAAGATTCTACAGGCAGAGATTGAAATCAAGGACAAGGAGAACCCTGAACATATCAGCAGCTTCGAGCATCAGATAGAGTTCCGCCATGTTTCCTTCGCCTATACCGACCATCAGAACGATGAGCTGGTTTATGTATTGAAGGATATCAACCTGGTGATTCCTAAGGGAAAGACCATCGCACTGGTGGGACAGAGCGGTAGCGGAAAGAGTACAATGCTCGATCTGATTCCTCGTTACTACGATGTACAGGAGGGCGAGGTGCTCATCGACGGCATCAATGTGAAAGACCTTGCCGTGCACGACCTCCGCCAGCTGATAGGTAATGTGAACCAGGAGGCAATCCTCTTCAATGCCAGCTTCAAGGATAATATCCGCTTCGGCAAGACCGATGCTACCGATGAAGATATCGCCAATGCGGCAAAGATAGCCAATGCCTACGAGTTCATTACCAAGTCGGAACATGGTTTCGATACCGGAATCGGTGATCGTGGCGGCAGACTCTCCGGAGGTCAGCGCCAGCGTGTGAGCATCGCCCGTGCCATCCTCAAGAATCCTCCTATCCTTATTCTCGACGAGGCAACATCGGCTCTTGATACAGAGAGCGAGCGCCTGGTACAGGATGCCCTGGAGAGATTGATGAAGACCCGTACCACCGTGGCAGTAGCCCACCGATTGAGTACCATCAAGCATGCCGACGAAATCTGCGTCCTGCACGAGGGCAGGATTGTGGAGCGTGGTACCCACGAAGAATTGATAACAAAAGACGGATATTACAAGAAGTTGCATGACATGCAGCAGGTGTAATTGAGTAAAGAGTTAATAGTTAAGAATTTATAGTTTTACAGATGGTTAAGATTGTTTATGCATTCTTTTATGCAATATCGCTGCTGCCTTTCAGGCTGCTCTATTGCATTGCCGACTTCGAGTACTTCATGATGTATCGCGTCATCAAGTACCGCAGGGGTATTGTGCGTAAGAATCTCACCACCTCTTTTCCTGAGAAATCAGAAGAAGAGATTATCGACATCGAGAAGAAGTTCTATCACTGGTTCAGCGATTACTTCTTCGAGGCTGTCAAACTGCTCAGCATCAGTGACAAGGAGTTGCGCCAGCGATTCCAGGTCATCAACAGCGAGGAAGTGGAGCAATGTTTCCTGGAAGGTCAGAACGTGGCAGCTATCCTGGGCCATTACTGCAACTGGGAGTGGCTCTCATGCGTGGGCATCGAACTGCCTAAGTCACGCAAGATGGGCCTCATCTATCACCCTCTGCGCAACCATGCCTTCGACGAACTCTTCAAGCGCATCCGTTCTCACGAAGAGAATGGCGTGGTGGTGCCCAAGAAAGACATCCTCCGCTATCTGGTGGATTACAAGCGCAAGGGCATCATGAGCATCTTCGGCTACATCAGCGACCAGGGTCCCAAGTGGGAGAACATCCACCTGTGGCTTCCTTTCCTCAACCATCCCGAAACCCCTGTGTTTACTGGCGGCGAGAGAATCATGAGAAAGATGAACGATGCCGTGTTCTATGTAGAGATGTCGCGCCCTAAGCGAGGCTACTACACGGCAACCTACGTGCTCATCACCCGCGAGCCGAACACTCTGCCGGAGCACGAGATTACCCATCGCTTCTTCCAGATGCTGGAAGAAACCATCCGCAAGAATCCACCTTATTATTTATGGACGCATAACAGATGGAAGCGAACCAGGGAGGAGTTTGATAAGCGATATGAGGTGGTGAAGGGGAAAGTTGTACCAAGAGAATAGAATGGAAGAAGTATAAACATTCATATTTAACTATCAGAATAAGAATGAGAAAGATTAAGATAAATCCTAAATACGAATATCTGAGAGCCTTTATTGAGAGCATTCCTGATGTTTTCGAGAAGGAAGGTCGTGAGATATATAATAAGCGCAACCTCATCAAGGTGCTGACAGCACCAGATGGAACACAGGTTAACGTAAAGCGCTTTCATATACCACATGGTCTCAACAAATTCATCTATTCTTGGAATATCAGGAAGCCAAAAGGTCAACGAGCATTCGAATATCCTATGATTCTGAAAAGAAAAGGAATCAATACTCCAGAACCTTTAGCCCTTATAGAAGAGCGTAGCTTTCTGAATATCTTAGGATATAGTTATCTTATCACAATCCAGTGTGACTACGGTCATACACTCTATGAGGTGGCAGACGCTAAACCGGAAGAATATAAATATCTGGCAAAAGCTTTAGCCCATTTCGCAGCAGACATTCATCTGCACGAGATTCTCCACAAGGACTTTACACCAGGTAATATCCTCTGGAAACAAGATGACGAAGGCTTCCATTTCATGCTGGTAGATATCAACAGAATGGATTTCGGACCAGTAAGCGAGAAGAAAGGACTGTATAATCTCAGAAGATTCTGGGGACCTAAAGAATTCACCCGTATTCTGGTTAGCGAATATGCCCTACTGCGCAACATAGATACCGACAAGGCTGTAGCCTATGTGATGAAAGAACGGGCTAGGTTCTGGACCAAATATGGAAAGAAGCACGAAATTCCATTTCAGCTAGAATTATAGTTCAAACTCATCTTTGTACATTTCACATATAAACTATTGAATATGGAACAAAAAAGACTCTGTTATATTAGCCGCAACTATTATAATCTGACAAGCGCCGGCAATAAAGCAAAAACAGACAACGAGGATACGCTTGCAGAAATGGGAGCCATCAATCTTGGCTTGCCACGCACTATCAGGAACAGTAAGATATTGGCTTTCTTCCTAGACCTGATAGGCATCATCCGTGCCTGTATCTTACTCCAGAAAAACGATGTGCTGTTCTTGCAATATCCTGTCAAGAAGTATTTTTCGTTTCTCTGCCATGTAGCTCATCTGAAAGGAGCCAAGACGGTTTCACTGATTCACGACCTTGGTTCTTTCCGCAGAAAGAAGCTCACCATCCAGAAGGAGATTAACCGTCTTTCGAATAGCGACTACATCATTGCATCAAACGAGAAGATGAAAGGATGGCTCAAAGAGCATGGGTTACAGAAGCCAGTTGGTGCCCTGGGCTTATTCGACTATCGTTCTGCATCAAAATGTTCGGAAGAAGTAACTGAAAGAGAGCAGGTAAAGGTGGTCTATGCCGGAGCCTTGAGTATGAAGAAGAATTCATTCCTGATAGAACTTTCCAAGACATTGAACCATTGGCAATTGTTGGTTTGTGGAAACAAAGAAGGTCTGCAAGGTTTGCAAAACAATCCTCTGATTACCTATCAGGGCTTTGTACCATCAGAGGAGTTTATCAAGCATATAGATGCCGACTTCGGACTGGTATGGGATGGCGATACTCTTGACGGATGCTCGGGAGAATACGGGCAATACCTGAAATGGAATTCCCCTCATAAGGTATCCTTCTACCTCCGTGCCGGTTTGCCGCTCATCATCTGGAAAGAGGCAGCCGTAGCTTCTATCATCGAAGAAGCAGGAGCAGGTATAACCATCCGTTCGCTGGAAGAGCTGGATGACAAGCTTGCCGATCTTACCCCGGAACAGAAAAAGGAGATGAAAAAGCAAGCGCTAAATTTGGCTCAGAAGCTGAACAAAGGCGGGTTCCTTCAAGACTCTTTTCGCTCGTTATAATATTGCAGATATAAACTTAGTATTCAGCAAGTTAGAGGAGCCGTAATCTTAAAAACATATAAAACTGACACTTCACAAGCAAGTTTTGTACACTCAGTACATTTCTTCTAAAAAGACAAAGATATGATTCATATAGCTTGTAACATAGATGATAATTACATCATGCAATGTTGTACTACTTTAGTTTCTGTCATGTACAATAACAGAAATGAACAGATAACATTCCATATCATTGCTGAGAAACTCAGCAATGAGGCTAAAAGTATGCTTACTGAAGAAGTAGAAAAATACAATCAGCAAATACACTTTTATGCTTACAATCTAAACATGAATCTTTCATCGTTCAAAAGTGCCCACATATCGCTTGCAGCTTACCTGCGTCTTTTCGTGGCAGATATTCTACCTGTAGAGATACATAAAATACTATATTTGGACTGCGATCTCATCATAAACGATTCTATAAAAGATTTGTGGGAGACAGATGTTACATCATACGCCGTAGCTGCAGTAGAAGACATGTGGAGCGGAAAAGTAAACAACTACACCCGCCTCGAATACCCTCAGGAAGATACCTATTTCAACTCGGGAGTACTCATCATCAATTTGGATTACTGGAGAAATGCCCATCTGAGTAAAGCCAGTTTGGAATTTGCAGAAAAATATGCAGAAAAGTTAATCTTCAACGATCAGGACATACTCAACGGACTTCTGCATGACAGAAAACTCCTGATTCCCTTCAGATGGAACATACAAGACGGCTTTCTAAGAAAAAGAAGACATCTTCGCCAGCAAGCCATACCGGAACTTGTAGAGGAATTAAAACATCCTGTCATCATACATTTCACAGGCCACAGAAAACCATGGCTCCATATATGCCAGAGTCCGTATCAGAAGCTATTCTTCAAATACCTGGACATGACAAGATGGAAGGGTATCCGACCTCAGACGCCATGGTCGTGGAAGCTCAAGACACTTATCGATAGTATATTATATGCAATGCACTTAAAAGTTCAAAAATACGATTATAAAAATATTCAAGCATTATGAATTGTGAATTAAGCATTATTGTTCCCGTTTACAATACAGCACAATATTTACCTCAATGCATAGAGTCTATTCTAAAGCAATCATTCAAGAACTGGGAACTGATTCTTATAGATGACGGCTCAACAGACGGCTCGGCTGAAATATGTGAAGAATGGGCTCAAAAGGATGCTAGAATCAAAGTCATCCACAAAGTTAATTCCGGACAGGCAGATAGCAGAAACCAAGCTCTTGAAATCTGTCAGGGAGCCTATATTGGCTTTGTTGACAGCGATGATTGGATTGAAGAATCTATGTATGAAGTCTTGATGGATGATTTAAAGACTACCAATTCAGACATCGCTATCTGTAATCATTACGACGAAAGCAAGAACAAGACTCTTTGCAAAAATGCTTCAGATAAAAGATATATCTTAAAGAACCAAGAAATACAGGAGCTTGTCATTAAGGATAAAATCAAGAGCTATATCTGGCAAATGCTCTTCAAACGAGAGTTGCTCAACAAGCCGATGCCTACCTCAAAAAATTACGAGGATTATAGCATTCTGCCACATTGGTTCGAAAATGCTAAACAGGTGGTCTATACTTACCAGCCGCTGTATCATTACCGGCTTCGAAAAAGCAGCATCGTCCACGATTTATCTCTCAACAGATATTATGAATTCTTTCAGGCTGAAATATCAAGATATAATTATTACAAGCGCTCTCCTTTCCGCAAGATTGCCAAAAGAATGGTCGTAAAGCGAGGTATCAAAGCGGCTAAATACGTATCAAGAAACCAGACTTCTCTATCGAAGCAGAAAGAAATTAGGGCCATGGTAAGCAGAATATCCAAGGATCTCAAGGCCTTTTCTCTAATCGGTATAGAGAAAAAGAGTTTCAAGGAACGCGTTTTGCTTTATCTCTTGTTAAAACACCCTAATAAATTCATATTGTATCAACGAATGATGGACAAGCTGATGTTCTACAAACATTCTAATTTAGATTTATACGAATAATGAAAAAGAAAGTCTCTGTCATAACTGTCAACTATAATAATCTGAAGGGATTGGAAAGAACAATCTCTTCAGTGCTTTCGCAATCATTCAGCGATTTTGAATACATCATCGTTGATGGTGGTTCAACTGATGGCAGCAAGGAATACATAGAATCCAAGCAAGAATATATCAATCAATGGGTCAGCGAAAAAGATCATGGGGTATATAATGCCATGAATAAAGCCATAAGAATGGCACAAGGCGAATATTGTATCTTCATGAATTCGGGCGATCATTTCTTTTCTTCACAATCTTTGGAGAATGCTGCCAAGATGCTCAATGGCTCAGACTACTACGTGGGAGAAACCATTATTATAGACAGCAAACTGGCTTCACTCTGCCTTCCACCACAGAACATGTCGTTCCGATTTATCAGAGATAAAGTTCTGCAGCATCAATCTACATTTACAAGGACTCAGTTGCTAAAGGAGCATCCCTACAATGAAAATCTGAAAATCGTATCAGATTGGGCACACTTCCTGGAAAACTGGTATTTCAAAAAATGTTCATACCAAGCTATAAACACTATTGTTGCTGTATATTATACTGATGGCATCTCTTTTACAAATGGTGACTTATTGAAAAAGGAAAGAAAAGAGGTGTTCTCCGAGTTATTTGGAAGCATCAGCAAGTTGCCTCACATAAAAGAGACTGCAGAAGAAAAAAAAGAACGCATCAATGATGATTTTGCATTCAAACTGAAAAAAGCTCTGAAGATGAAACCAGTATCACGCGACTGGAAAATCCTACGTACAGGCTTTAAATTTTTGTGGAAAGATTTGTCTATTAAATCAAAGTAAGATGAAAGTATTATATGACAGTCAAGCCTTCGATATGCAAACGCATGGAGGCGTATCACGTTGTTTTGCCGAATTATATTTCCACTTGCCTCAAGACATTGAAGCAAGCCTCAGCGTCATGGAATCTGCCAATGTTTACCTCAAAACATTAGGAATTAAACCAGATGGAGAATTATATCATAACTTCCTCTGGAAGAAAGATTCTGCAATAAAGAAAATGCTATATAAGTTCTATTATAATGCAAAATTCGGAGAATATTCACGATTAGATCGTACTCCAAGAATCAATAGATACAAATCTGTCTGCGACATCAAGTCTAAGGATTTCGATTTGTTTCATCCAACTTTCTTTGACCCTTACTTCCTCAAGTACATAGGCAGTAAGCCTTATGTAGTCACGGTACATGATATGATACCCGAACTGTACAATCAGTATTATGACCATAATGACTATCAGATTCTGCAAAAACATCTTGTCATACCAAAAGCAAATCACATCATTGCAGTCAGCCAACAGACAAAAAGGGATTTATGCCGTATCATGAATATCAAGGAAGAGCAGGTGAGCGTAGTTTATCATGGAGCAGACGAAACTCCTTATACGCCAAACGAAAACAACAGACATCCATTTGAATATATACTTTTCGTTGGCGAACGTCACTTTTATAAAAACTTTGATTTCTTTGCCAAGCAATGTGTACCTATTTTAAAAAGACACAAGGAACTGAAGGTAGTATGCACAGGAAAGCCTTTCAATGAGACTGAAAAAAGTATGTTTAAATCATGGGAAATGGAAGATAGATTCATACATGAGTTTATCAAAACAGATCAAGAAATGCTAGACTTATACCACTATGCCCTGGCATTCGTTTACCCATCATCATACGAAGGGTTCGGACTCCCGATTCTTGAAGCTTACAAAGCAGAATGCCCTGTTTTACTCAATCATGCCAGTTGTTTTCCGGAAATCGCAGAAGACGCAGCAGTTTACTTCCACATGGATGAAAAGAGAACTGATTTCGAAGAACAGTTTGAAACTTTCTACTATCTAGACGGGATAGAGAAAAAGAAACTCATAGAAAAGCAGAATGAAAGACTAAAACATTTTTCATGGAAAAAATCTGCGTTGGAGTTGGCTAATATTTATAAACATATCAATTAGCAAGTATGAAGAAATATGATTATCTTATAGTTGGCTCCGGACTCTTCGGAGCCACATTCGCCCACCTGGTTCATAAACAGGGAAAAACTTGTCTGGTGATAGATAAGCGACCACAACTCGGTGGCAATATCTATTGCGAAAACATAGAGGGCATCAATGTGCATAAGTATGGTGCCCACATCTTCCATACATCCAATAAAGAGGTGTGGAACTTCGTCAACTCTATCGTTGAGTTCAACCGCTACACCAACTCGCCTGTGGCAAACTACAAAGGCAAACTCTATAATCTGCCTTTCAATATGAATACCTTCTATCAGATGTGGGGCGTAACCACACCAGCAGAAGCACAGGCTAAAATTGATGAGCAGAAGGCAGAAGCCGTAGCTAAGATGAAGGCCGACGGTGTAAGTGAACCTCGCAATCTGGAGGAACAGGCTCAGGTGCTCATCGGTAAAGATATCTACGAGCGTCTCATCAAGGGATATACCGAGAAGCAATGGGGACGAAAGTGTACTGACTTGCCAGCCTTCATCATCAAGCGACTGCCGGTACGCCTCATCTTCGACAACAATTACTTCAACGACAAGTATCAGGGAATCCCTATGGGGGGATACAACAAACTCATCAATGGTTTACTTGAGGGGACAGATACAAAGGTATCAGTTGACTTCTTTAAAGACGAGATAGAACTCCCAAACGGCAACAAGGGGGTGCTGAAAAATCATTGGAAAGAACTTGCCTCTAAGCTGGTTTTCACAGGCAAGATAGACGAGTTCTACAACTATCAGTTTGGTAAGCTCAACTATCGCACCGTCCGTTTTGAGCAGGAAACCATCGACTGTCCTAACTATCAAGGCAATGCCGTGGTAAACTATACTGAGCGCGAAGTGCCATATACCCGAGTGATTGAGCACAAGCACTTTGAAATGTTTGGTGCAGAAGTCTATGAGGCCCCGAAGACGGTTATCTCTAAGGAATATTCCACCGAATGGAAAGATGGCATGGAGCCATACTATCCGGTAAACGACAAGGAGAATTCTGAACTGTATGCCCAATATAAGAACCTGGCAGACCAGGAAGAAGATGTAATTTTTGGCGGCCGCCTTGCCGAATACAAGTATTATGACATGGCTCCTATCATAGAGAAAGCATTGGCTATGTTCAAATAACCATGTTTTTAGAATATAAAGACAAAACGATACTCATACAATGAAATATCAGATATTTAAGCAAAAGTTCTCTGAAATGGAGGGACTGAATTTGCGCATTCGAGAAGCAAAACAGGGATTCTTGTTTTTTGCCTTCTCTACATTACTGATAGCCATACAGTTTGGACTCTACATCACCGATTCTTCGATACTCTGGTTGATGGATTTAGAAGGATGGTTATTCTTCATAACCTCCTGCATCAGTCATGCAGCCATGTTTGCGCTGATACCTTATCTTCTCAGCCTCATCTTTACGTTTTGCAGATGTACCAAGACGGCTAGAACCGTACAGATTGTTGGAATCGTGCTGCTCTGCATCATCAACTATCTCAACTCGCAGGTGTATGCCATCTATCATTTCCATATCAACGGCTTTGTATTGAGCATGGTATTCGGTGAGGGAGCCGGTGAGATTTTCAATTTCGATATAATGCTGTATCTGAAGGAGATAGCACTCTTCCTGGTTGTGGCAGCCATCGTTGTAGGTGTATGGTATGCATCTTATCTTCTATGGAAGAAACGCCAGAAGGCATACGCTTGGCTTATCGCAGGAAGCATCATCGGATGCACCCTCTTTGCCCATCTCTGCCATATCTATGGCGCCTTCTATCAGCAGCCTTCCGTGATGAAGAGCAGCGCATTGTTGCCTTATTACTTCCCAACCACTTCGAATGGTCTGTTGCTAAAATTAGGATGTACACCTCCTAGAGAAAGCATGATACAGATGAATGGCAAGCAGAGTGCGGATATCCAATATCCTATCCAACCGTTACAGAAAGAAAAGATGAACCCTAATTCGCTGCCAAATATCATCTTCATCCTGATAGACTCCTGGAATACCCGTTCCTTAACAGCCGAATGCATGCCGAATGCCTATCAGTTTGCACAGCAAAACCAATGGTTCAGCAATCACGTGAGCGGAAGCAATGGAACCCGAAGCGGCGTGTTCAGCCTCTTCTTCGGATTATCCTGCTATTACTGGGAGAGTTTCGACCCTGCCCATATCCAGCCGCTCTTCATCAAGCGCCTGCAGGAACTGGGATACGAGATACAGACCTATCCTAGTGCCACCTTTGCCGACCCGCCATTCGGCAGAGTCATCTTTGGTGGGGTGCCAGGCATCCATACCGAGACGAAAGGCAATACGCCGCTGGAGCGAGATACAAGGATAGCAGAGGAATTCATCAGCGATTCGCAGCAGCACAAGAAGAGCAAGAAGCCATTCTTCTCATTCCTGTTCTTCGACCTGCCTCATAGCTTTGGACTCCCTGCCGACAAGAATAAGCGTTTCCAGCCGGCTTGGGCGTATGCCGACTATACCAAACTCAGCAACGATATGGATCCTACTCCTTTCTGGAATATGTATCGCAACTGCTGCTATCAGGACGACCTGCTGCTGGGCCGCATCTTCGAGACCCTAAAGAAAGAGGGACTGATGGATAACACCATCATCATTCTTTCGGGCGACCACAGTCAGGAGTTCAATGAGAACCATCATAATTACTGGGGACATAACGGCAACTTCTCCAAAGCCCAGATTGGCGTGCCTATGATCTGGCATGTTCCTGGCGCAAAGCCTCAGAAGTTTATGCATCGCACCACTCATTATGATGTGGTTCCAACATTGATGAAGAATCATCTGGGCGTAAAGAACAACCCTGCCGATTATTCGATGGGCAGAATGATGATGGATAAGACGCCTAGACTATGGCATGTAGTAGGCAGCAATCTGAACTATGCCTTCATCATCAACAACGACACCATCCTGGAAAAGACAGCCGATGGTGCCTTGGATGTTTATGATGCCCACATGAATCCAGTGAAGAACTATCGTCTGCCAGCCAAGCAGTTCGACCAGGCTATCAAGCAGCTCAACAGATTCTTTAAGTAACAATAAGATGCCAGCCCAAGTGCTGGCATCTTATCTTTGATAAAGTTTCATAAATAAATGCCACTAGCATATCGACTTT